>Ga0209491_10000826_pt1 | contig 62149 bp, 55 predicted proteins | sample BON02_FD_187213 | JGI IMG/M metagenome (GOLD analysis project Ga0209491, IMG submission 187213) | Freshwater microbial communities from Lake Bonney liftoff mats and glacier meltwater in Antarctica - BON-02 (SPAdes) (version 2) | ecosystem: Environmental > Aquatic > Freshwater > Ice > Glacier... | reverse complement strand
GGTTCGATGCCGTTCTTCTTGGTTGAGCACGTCGTCACGGACTTTTTCTAATCCCGGCGACCCGACGGTAAAAGCCCCGTATCCCTTTTGCCATGCGAAGGCAGAACGCCTGATCGTTTCCTTGATCCATCATTTCTCGCGCCCCTGCCGGGGTGCCCATCCCTTCCGAACCGCAAACCGTGGGCTTCACCCACGGCTACGTTCTGTCCCCCCTGCCGGGGATTGACCCGCTTTGCGGGAAGCTGTGGGTCTCCTTGACGCCTATGCCCGCAGGGGCACGTGACGTCGTTCCTATCCAAAGACCCTGCAATCCTTCGGGCCTGTTGCCACACCCTCCGGCCCGGACGGTATCGGGATCGTTTTTTGTACAGGACCGAATTGATAGCGAATGAGATGCCCGAATTGATGTCGTAGAGTACGGTCATTTTCGTCGTAGTGTTTTGGTGAATTATGATGGGTTGGGGGCGTGGTTGTGGTGGATTTTTCAAGGCATGCAAGAGGCTCGGAATGACAGGGTCTCGGTTTTTCATGACGAGAAAGAGCGTGCCTGCTGGAATCGCCAGTCACCCGATTTTTTGGATGAACTGGCCCTCTATTCCGTTTACCTCAAGCCTGCGAGCACCCCGCAAAAAGCAAATTCCTGGCAATTTGCCTTTGACCGGGCGTCGCACCCGTTGAAGGTTCCCGCGTCTCGACAATCTTTTTTCCTCATGAAGGCACACCCCATCCCCCTACTTCTCATTCTTGCCATGATCGCCAACGCGGGTGGCGCGTCGAAGCCCGAAGCCAGGCTCGTCTCCGACCCCGACACCGGGATCACGCTGCGGGAGGGCTTTGACGCCGAGCTGCTCTACGAGGTGCCCGCAACACAGGGTTCTTGGGTCGCCATGGCCTTTGATCCCAAAGGACGGCTCATCGTTTCCGACCAGGACGACAAGGGGGTCTTCCGGGTCACCCTTCCCACGGAGGGAGAACCCGGATCAAAGATCGCGGTCGAGAGCCTGAAGGGGTTTCCCTACCTCCCCATTGATTGGGGAAAGCGCCGGGTGGGCGGCGCTCTCGGCTTCCTCCACGCCTTTGACAGCCTCTATATGTCCTCCATGAAGGGTTTCTATCGTATCCGGGACACCGACGGTGATGACACCTACGATGAGTTCACCCTCCTCAAAAAGCTGGGCGTGGGCTACGAACACTCCGCACACTCCATCATCAAGTCGGAGGACGGCAAGGCCCTCTACCTGGTGACCGGAAACCATACCCGGGTCCCCGAAGGGGTTCCCAGCCTCCAGCCTCCCGTCTGGCAACAGGACTCCCTCCTCCCCGCGATGCCCGATCCCATGGGACATGCCGTGAGCATCAAGCCCCCCGCCGGGTGGATCTGTCGCATTTCTCCAGACGGACAGGAGTGGACCATGGTGGCCTCCGGCTTCCGCAACCCCGTCGATCTCGCCCTCAACCGGGAAGGCGAACTCTTCACCTTCGACTCCGACCTCGAATTCGACATCGGCAGCCCCTGGTATCGGCCCACCCGGGTCAATCATGTCACCTCCGCCGGCGAGTTTGGCTGGCGGTCGGGTTCCGCCAAGTGGCCGGAGTATTTCGCCGACAGCAACGGGGCCGTGATCAACGTGGGGCCAGGATCACCGACCGGGATCAGCTTCGGACACCACTCAAACTTTCCCGCCTTCTACCAGGACAAGCTCTTCGTCTGCGACTGGACCTTCGGCACAATCTACACCGTGGAGATGGAGGAGAACGGCTCAAGCTACACCGGAACCAAACAGGAGTTCCTCCATGGCAACCCTCTCAACGTCTCCGCGATGAGGTTTGGACCCGACGGTCACATGTATTTTCTCATCGGCGGTCGCAACACCGCCTCGAAACTTTATCGCATCCGCTACAGCGGGGAGCAGAAAGAGCAGGGTGAGCCCAGACTCCTCGTCAAGAACCAAGCCCTGCGGGACTTGCGCCATTCGCTCGAACGCTTTCACGGAAGCAACAAAGGGGGTTCCGAAGCGATCAACGAGGCTTGGCCGCACCTCTCGCATTCCGATCGCAATATCCGCTATGCCGCCCGCCTCGCCATCGAAAACCAGGACCTCGCCCTCTGGCAGGATAAGGTCTTTGCAGAGTCAGACCCGCGAAGCATCATCTACGCGACCATCGCCCTCTCCCGGCACGGGGACAAGGCCCTCTCCGGACCCCTGCTGAAGAAGTTGAACGCCGTCCCCATTGAGCCACTTGAGAACAGCGACCGCCTCGCGCTCCTGCGGGCCTACTCGCTCTGCTTCATTCGCCTGGGAGCACCCACGGAGGATCAGAACACCGCAGTGGTCTCCAAGCTGGAACCTTTCTATCCCGCAGATGACGAAGTCCTCAACGCCGAACTCTGCCGGGTGCTGAGCTACCTGGACTCGCCGCACGTCGTCGAAAAAACGATCACGCTGATGAAGGCGACCCACGCCAAGAATGTTGCCTACGACAAGGAAATGCTGGATCGCCATGAGTATGGCAAAAGTATCCTCCAAATGATGAGCAACGCCCCCAACAGCCAGAACATCCACTACGCCTACGCCCTCCGTCAGGTCCAGAAAGGGTGGACCCTGGCCGACCGGAAATATTACTTTGGCTGGCTCAACGAGACTTTGGAGAAGAGCGGGGGCAAGAGTTTCGCCGGCTACATCCGGGCCATCCGTGAAGACGCCATCGCGCACCTGCCCGCCGGGGAAGCGGCTTCCATCGCCTGGCTTCTGGAGGAGATCTCCACCATCGATCTCTCCACGCTCCCCCTTCCCAAAGGACCGCCGGTGGCATGGACCGTGGACTCAGCCATGAAGCTCTTCGAACCCGGCCTCTCGGGAAGGGATTTCGAAAACGGGAAGAAGATGTTCTCGGCGGGGCGTTGCGTGGCCTGCCACCGCTTCGAAGGCCTAGGTGGTTACTCGGGACCCGATCTCGGTTCGGTGGGGAGCCGCTACGCGATCCGAGACATCCTGGTGGCGATCTGCGAACCCAGCCAATCGATCTCGGAACAGTATCAAGCCAGCATCGTGACCCTGAAGGACGGGGGAACGGTCTATGGGCGGGTCATCGACAAGAATGACAAGGAGATCGCGGTGGCCACAAATCCCTACGACCTGAGTGAGCTCCAGAAGACGCCGATCGACCAGGTCGAGAAGGTCGAGTGGTCGCAGCTCTCGATGATGCCGCCCGCCACGATCTTTATGATGAACAAGGACGAGGTCATGGACCTGGTGGCCTACCTGATTTCTGCGGGGAACCCCGATCACAAGGCCTTCAAGTAAAGAAAAGAGCGGTGCCGCACCTTACCGGCCCTACCTCCCCCGCGCCTTCAGCTTCTCGATCTTGGGGCGTGAATAGTCCTTGGCGAGTTCGTCTGTCCGCGCCCGCAGACGCATCAACGTCCTGGCGTGGTCCGGGTCGCTTGCGAGATTTTGGAGCTGGTCGGGGTCGTCTTTAAGGTCGTAAAGCATCTCGGCCACCGGTTCCTGTTGGTAATAACGGGCGTAGGTGAAGCGGGTCCCGTGGACTCCCCTCCAATTGGGCAGCTGCTTGTTGCTGGAGTGGAACTCGTTGAAGAAGTCCTCGCGCCAGGCCGCAGGACTTTCGCCCCGCACGAAAGGCAGGAGGCTTGCGCCCTGGTATTTTTTGGGCACTCCCACCCCGGCCAGTTCGAGCATGGTGGGCGCGAGATCAAGGTTTGTCACGAGCGGCGGAAGGACCCGGCCCCGCACCTGCTTCTTGGGGCGCGGATCATGAATGATCAGCGGCACGCGAAGGGATTCCTCGTAGTGGCTCCACTTGCCGGCGAAACCGCGGTTACCCATATAGAAGCCGTTGTCTGCGGTGTAAATGACCACCGTGTTGTCGGCCAAACCCTGCTTCTCCAACTCCTCCTGCACCCGGCCAATCACTCCGTCCATCCCGGTCAGCATGCGGTAGTAGGCCCGCATGTTGATGCGGTATTTCTCCGGCGTGTCCCAACGCCAGAACCACCGCACCCGGTTGAGCGACTCCTTGAGAAAGTCCGGCTGCCTCTCAAAATACTTCGGGTCCGCGAGTTTCGGCAGCGCCGGTTCGATGTCTTCATACATCCCGTCAACCGCCTTCGGCCACGGGAAATGCCCGATGCCGGGCCGATGGTCGTCGTCCCGGGCATGGGCGATGTTGAAGCTCATGTAGAGACAGAACGGCCGGTCTTTGGGACGGGAGCTGATGAACTCGACCGAGCGATCACCAATCACTTCCGCGCTGTGTCTCTTCGACCCGTCCGCCTGCGCGACGAAATGCGGGCCGCCGTTGTAGACGCGGTGATCATCGAACATCCGCTCAAGAGCGGCCTTGTTGCCCTCCGCAAACTTCACATGTTGCTTGCCGTAGAATCCCGTCCGGTATCCGGCCTCCCGGAGGAGGACCGGGAAACTGCTGTCCACGTCCATGCCCTGCAGCGGAATGGCCGGAGGACCGCCCCCGGTAAAACCGTGACTCGCTTCCGTCATTCCGCTAAAGATGGTGGCCCGGCTGGACATGCAGATCGGAGTGATGACGTAGGCGTTTTCGAAACGCGTTCCCCTCGCGGCGAGAAGGTCGATGTGGGGAGTCTTGATCACGGCATGCCCGGCACAGCCCAGGGTGTCATTGCGCTGATCATCCACGAGAATGAAAAGGATGTTGGGGCGTTCCCGGGCGGGTGCCCCACAAACAACTCCCGGGTTCGACAAAGCGAACCAGAGTAGGATCCGCGCCGTTCTCTTGATTAATGACTTTTTCACGGAGGCCATTCCGACCCGGTTTGCCACGGCAGGTCGATCTTTTTCTGCCCGGCCCGGAAATGAACGGCGACATCACCCTATCCCCCCCCCGCCCTCCGGAACGGCGGAGACCCTGTCACCGAGGCAGACCTTCCTTCGCGTGGCGGGCCACTCAGGGAAATTCGAACGAAAGTGAAAACAATTTAAATTCATGACGCTCTCACTTCCTCTATTCGAGAGAGGTGAGTTCGCTGATTGACCAACTCCGCTCTTCATCGGCAAGAAGCACATCGAGGTCAATAAATCCTCTCTCCGGGTAGCCCGTCCCGACATTCCAATCCACATCGATCGTCGCGGCATTTTGTTCCACGGCATTGGCGACAATCTCAAACCAATCCTCGATCGTTCGATCGGCAGGAGCCGTGAAAAACGACGGAAAAATCGAGATCGTCTCCATCATCGTGACCTCGCCGTCCGTCACCGTGTAGCGGGCCTCCCAGTCGACCATTCCCTGGCTTGATCTCACCACGTAGGTATAACTGGAAATATCAGCGGCCCTCCAGGTCACCCGTGCCGCTAAAAATTCCCGGTAGACTTTCCCGTCCTCCCCCCGCTTTGTCGCCCGAAAGAGACCTGACCGAAAAGCCCCTCCCTGAAGTGCCTTGCGTCCGAATTCGATACCGAACCCAGCCGCGCCCTCGACCTGCTCCAGGAAGATCAAATCCTCCCACCCCCGTCCATCGGTGGAATGCTGCAAGATCCAGGGGCCGTCTGCTTCGTCGGTCTCCAAGTGAAACTCAAGCACCTCTGCTGACGCCCTCACCTCCAGGACCGGACCCGTTTGAGCACCCGCGCTCAAAGCGAGACAAAACATACCGGTAACTGCGGCAGGTCCAGCTCCTTGAGGAACTCATTGTGTTTGTTGGTCGCCGCTTGGATTGCTTTCTCAATCTCCACCAGTTCGGTATGGGTATCTTTAAGGACGATCTCCTCCTCCGCCACCGCTGTGCTGATGTAGCGGGAAATGTTCAGGTTGTAGCCGTTCTTCTCGATCTCCTCCATCTCCACCCGGCGGGCGTAGCGGGTCTCCGGTTCGCGGTTTTTGTAGGTATCGATGATCTTGGCGATGTGCTCTGGGCTGAGCTGGTTCTGGCGTTTGCCCTTTTCGAAGTGCTCGGCGGCGTTGATGAAAAGCACGTCGTCCGGCTTCTTGCATTTCTTGAGCACGAGGATGCAGACGGGGATGCCGGTGGAGTAGAAAAGGTTCGCGGGCAGGCCGATGACGGTGTCGATGTGGCCGTCCTTGAGCAGCTTGGTGCGGATGCGTTCTTCCGCACCGCCACGGAAGAGCACGCCGTGCGGCAGGATGATTGCCATCACTCCCTCATCTTTAAGGAAGTGGAAGCCGTGCAGCAGGAAGGCGAAATCGGCAGCGGATTTGGGGGCCAGGCCGTGGTTTTTGAAACGCACGTCATCGCCCATCGCCTCGGTGGGATCCCAGCGGTAGCTGAAAGGCGGATTGGCGACGATGGCATCGAACTGCGGCTTCTTCGCCGGGTTTAGCTCGCAGAGGATGTCCCAGTCGTTGGTGAGGGTATCGCCGTGGTAGATCTCGAACTCCGTGTCCTTCACCCCGTGCAGCAACATGTTCATGCGGGCCAGGTTGTAGGTGGTGATGTTCTTTTCCTGCCCGAAGATCTTGCCGATGGTGCCGCCCGCCTGCTTGATGCGCTTGCGCACATTGAGCAGTAGGGAGCCGGAGCCGGAGGCAAAGTCCAGCACGCTCTCCAGGTGCTTCTTCGGGCCGGTTTTCGGTTCTTGGCTGTCCAGGGTGACGATGGCGGAGAGGATATCGGAAATCTGCTGCGGGGTGTAGAACTCCCCGGCCTTCTTCCCGGAACCGGCCGCGAACTGCCCGATCAGGTATTCATAGGCATCGCCCAGGGCATCGATGTCTGAGGAAAACTCCGCCAACCCCTCGGCGATCTTCTGGATGATGGTGCAGAGCTTGGCATTCCGATCCGCGTAGGTTCTGCCCAGCTTGTCGGAGCCGAGGTTGATCTCTGAGAATAGCCCTTGGAAAGCGCTCTCAAAAGATTCCGTTTCGATGTATTTGAAACCCGCCTGCAAGGTATTGAGGAGCTCGTCATTCTGGGTGCGGGCCATATTGGCGATGCTGTTCCAGAGATGCAGCGGCTGGATCACGTAGTGCGTCTTGCGCCGCATCTGTTTCTCGAAGGCCGTGATGTCATCCGGGTTATTCGCATACCAGAGCGCCAGCGGCACGCGGCGGTCATCGTCCTTCACCTTGGGGAAATCCTTGCCCAGTTCCTTCTTCGCCGCCGTCTCGTAATTGTCCGAGAGGTAACGCAGGAAAAGGAAAGACAGCATGTAGTCGCGGAAGTCATCCGCGTTCATCGCCCCGCGCAGTTGATCCGCGATGCTCCAGAGGGTCTTGCCCAATTGTTTTTGGTTGGTATCGGTCATGATTCTTCCTTGGTGGCGGTGGCTTTCCGCAGTTCCTTCGCCGGAATGCGGATCAGCTTTCCGTCCCTTTGGATCACGATTCCGGTGCCTGTCTGGATGGCTGTCTTACGGGCTGACTCGGCAGCTCGTTGCAGGGCGGCCATGGAGGTCCGTAGATCCATGTCTTTGGCTTCGCTGATGTCTTTGGTTTTCATTCGTTTTCTCCCCATTCTAAAAGTGCAGGTTTCTCTCCGACATTATCGTATTTTGCCCAAGTATCGACCGCAGACTTGTAGGCTTCTTCGAGATTACGCAATCCGGCGGCGAAACGACGACGGATCACCGCTTCAGGAATGTCATGTCCACCCTGCCGCACTCGCTCTGCCACCCGGGCGATTGCCGTCTCGGCATTCGGCAGGCTGAGGAAAAACAGACTAACATGGTAGCCTTGCGCCCGCCATTGCCGAATCTTCGCCAAATAGCCCAAGCCGGAGAGCGTGGTTTCAAAAGCAAAACTGTCTCCACGCCGCACACACTCGGTGATTTCCTTGAGCATCAAACGCCCCGCTTTAAGCGCAACCGCTTCCGGGGCGAAGGGAGAAAGCCCTGCCGCGATGAGGTCTGCATTGATGAAGCGCGGGCACTGCGCCTCCTCCGGCAGGAAGGAACGGGCAAACGTCGTTTTCCCCGCGCCATTCGGACCCGCGATGATGATGATTTTCTTATTCACGATCACGTCTTCTTCCGGCGTTTGATTTTGTTTTCTAGGGCCTTGAGGTCGGCCTCGTCCTCTTGATCGGCTTCCAGCGCTTCCTGCTTCTTGCGGCGTTGGTCGTAGCCGTGATAGAGAGCGTTGGTCTGACTCTCCATTTGCTCATGGCTGATCGAAACCGCGTGGTTGAGCAGGCGGAAGCCGTTGGAGGTGATGATTTGATCCACGCTTCCCTTCCAGAAGCTCATGCGGGTTTCCTGGCGGCTCTTGGCACGGAGCTCTGCCGTTTCCAAGAAGATGACCACCAGGCGGTTCAACGTATCGACTTCATCCTCGGTCAGGTAGTTCTTGGCGGTCAGGATGTCCTGCTTTCGCACGATGGCTCCTTTCCAATGCAGGAGGCCAAAGTTCGGATCTTTTTGGTCGGCCCGTGCGGTGATGAGTTCGGCCGCGGTTTTGCCGGTCACGGCATAGAGCAGGAGGTTCTGGACCACCGCGAAGAACTGGTGCGTGGCCTTATCCGTCTTGTCGTAGTCCGTGCTCAGGGCGAAAAGATCGCGCACTTTTTGGTAAAAACGCTTCTCCGAGGCGCGGATCTCTCGGATGCGCTCCAGCATCTCATCGAAGTGATCCGGACGGCCGTCTGGGTTCTTCATCCGCTCATCATCCATCACGAAGCCTTTGAGCAGGAATTCTTTAAGCACGGTGGAAGCCCAGCGGCGGAACTGCACCCCACGCGGCGAGCGCACCCGGTAGGCCACGGCGAGAATGGCATCGAGATTGTAAAGCGTGAGCGGTCGTTGGACTTCCCGCCCGCCTTCCTTTTGAACTACCGAGGATTCCTCGGTAGTTGCCTCCCGGCTCAGTTCCCCGTCCTCGAACAGATTTTTTAGGTGCAGGCCGACGTTGTCCGAGCTGACATCGAACAGCTCCGCCATTTCCCGCTGGGAAAGCCAGACCGTTTGATCTTTGGCCCGGAGCTGGATGCGGCTTTTACCGTCTTCGCTGGTGTAGAGGATGAGGTCGCTCATGGGGTAGGGAGAGGTGTCGGAGGAATCAGTCCCAGACGTAGCGTTCGTCGTATTCGATCCCGTATTTGGTAAGGAAAGCGCGGTATTCGTCTTGGAAGGTGCGGGTGCGGTGGTGCTCCTCTTGCTTGTCGATGTAGTCGAGCAGGCCATCCATTCCCGATGGGCTTACGGAAAGCGCACCGTAACCGCGTTGCCAGGAAAAGGCGGCCAATGCGGGGGATTGGGTTTTGAGCCATTTTGAGGAAGAGGTTTTCAGTTCCTCGATCAGTTGGGCGGTGGTGAGCGTGCGGGTGAGCCGGACCGCGAGATGCACGTGATCCGCGACACCGCCCACGCGATAGCATTCACAATCCACATTGCGGGCCACCGTGGCGAGATAGGCATGGAGTGCCGGGCGGATTTCCGGGCCGAGCAAGGGGGCGCGGTCTTTCGTGCTGAAAATGATATGCACGAGGAGAAAGGAGAGCGATTGGGGCATGATCGTGGGGTTTGAGAAAATGGAGCGGGCCTTCAGCCCTTGGTTGGTGGGAGATGTCACCCGGGGCGATGCCCCGGTCTGGTATGGGATGCACCGTTGGCGCGGAAGATTTGATGGGGTTAGGGAGAATGCGGGGCGGTTGGGGTATGATAGGGAGGTGGAGAAAATGGGGCGGGCTTTCAGCCCTTGGATGGTGGGTCGTGCCACCCGGGGCGATGCCCCGGGCTGGTATGGTATGCACCGTTGGCGCGGAAGATTTGAGGAGCCAAGCACCCCATGCTCTCCAGCGCCAAGGGCGTGATGCCATACCAGCCTAGGGCAACGCCCTAGGCCCTGGCCCGCATTGATTCCATGAGGGCTGAAAGCCCGCCCCAATTCTCCATGGCCAACGCCCCGATGATCTTCATAACCAACCACCCAATGCTCTCCATGGCCAACGCTCCGATGCTCATCCTGGCCAATCGCCCCATCCTTTTCAGGGCCAACGGCGCGACGCCATACCAGCCTAGGGCAACGCCCTAGGCCCCGTCCCGCCTTGATTCCCTGAGGGCTGAAAGCCCGCCCTATCCCGCCAGGGGTGATGAATGCCCTCATGCCTCCACCTCCTCCGGGGATGGGAAAAGCTGCTGCATCAGCCCTTTCTTGTGGGTCTTGAGCGCGGCGAGCTTTTGGGTTGCGGCGGCGAGAACGGCATCTAAGTTGGAGAGCTTGGTGCGGTAATTTTTGCCGTCGGCGGCAGTTACCGAGGATTCCTCGGTAACTGAATTCTCATCCAGCTCCCCCTCCGCAAAAATGTTTTTCAGGTGCAGGCCTACGTTGTCCGTGCTGACATCGAATAGCTCCCCCATTTCCCGCTGGGAAAGCCAGACCGTTTCATCTTTGGCCCGGAGCTGGAGGCGGCTCTTGCCGTCTTCGCTGGTGTATAGGATGAGGTCGCTCATGGGGTCGGAACAATATGGCTGGTGATGAAATTATGACTCAGGAAAAGAAACGACAGCATCTAGTCGCGGAAGTCATCCGCGTTCATCGCCACGCGCAGTTGGTCCGCGATGCTCCAGAGGGTCTTGCCCAGTTGTTTTTGGTTGGTGTCGGTCATGATTTGTGGTCTCGAATGGGCAACTCCAGCATGGACAGTTTTACCTCCAGCGGAAGCGAACCATCGTGCTTTCTTCGCCGATGATAATTTCGGGTTCCGGCAGATTGGCTTCCTTCATTGCCGCGAATATCTTGCGTGGAATCCCCATACCCATGTGCTCCATATAGCCGTAGTCTCGCATGGTATCTTTAATGAGTTGATTCCGCGCTGCTCGGCACCCGACCCGCATCCGTTCGGGCGTGATTCCATTTGTCGGGCGGCCAGGGGAGATAATTTCCATGCGATCCGCGTAGATCGAAAGCTCAATATTAGTGGCGGTCAGGAGGTAGTCGCGATGGACAAGTGCGTTAACGATCGCCTCCCGTATCGCTTCCAGAGGAAGTAGGTAGTGCGGTTCCCGGCGAGTGCTCTGTGTTAGTTCCTCGCTTATAAGCAGATGACGTCGGGAAAAGTCCATTAATGCCTCGACGATTCCGGATGAACTTGGATCACCCACTAATGCGGTCATCGGCCCACTAAAAGATGCCCGCTCCTTTGCATCGTAATCCTTTTCAGTGCCAGGATAGGCAACAGCGTCGATACCGTGGTGGGGAAGGAAGCGCTCGGGACTCTTCGTGAACAGAACCACACCCGCAAGAGTCCCAACAGCCCCATCCTGCCCTTCCGTCATGAGTTCGGTATTCTTGAGAAGAAGAGACCATGCTTCAAGATCATTTGTATCTGGAGTCAGTTGCCCTCTAATGCGCTTGAAATAATCCTCGATCCGTTGGAGGTCGAAGACATCAATCGTTGCGGAATTGATCGGGCGTAGTTCGGCGCGAAGGTTTCCCCTTCGCTGGAATAGCCTTTCGAGTTCCTCGGTGCTCGGTTCCCGGGTCTGGTCATTGACCCGAATAAAATAGTCCCGGCTGTTGTTATGCCAACGGCAATGCACGGTATAACCGGGCTCAACACCCACGAGGGCCACATGCTTTCCCGGTTCGACATCTCGAAGCAGTTCGATGCGTGGGATAATTTCCGGCCTGATCTTGTCACGACAGAGATTGGTTACCCACTGCCCTATGTCTGCACGGCTAACGCCTGAGATGCTGCCGTCATCTTCAACGCCGAGGAGAAGCGTGCCCCCAAAAGCGTTCAGAAACCCCACGAGTTCGCGGGCGACACGATGGGTTTCGACTGCGTCGTTCTTGAATTCAACGACTGAGTTCTCACCGTTGAGGATGATTTCGAAAAGTTCTGTTTTGGTCATGGCTGTGTAAGGGAAAAAAATTAGAAGCGATACTTCATGCGCCGCGCCTCAAACGCTGAATGACCTCCCTCCAGGAGATCTTCAACAAGAGATTTCACGACTGGGGTATCGATAGCTCCCATTTCTTTGGGATTCAAATGTCCCTGCCCGCCGTCAGCTTCTCCATTGGCCGTGAGGACAGCGATCAGTTCCGCATCTCCGAGCACCGGGATGTTGGCGTTGTGAGTAGCGAAGAGAAACTGACGCTGCCTTTTTGCCGCGCGGATGCGCGGTACGACTCCCCACGAAACGAAACGATTATCGAGATCATCCTCCGGCTGATCGACGACAAGCGGCGATTTGGAATCCAGAAGAAGTAATAGTAACAAAGCGGTGGCCTTTTGTCCCTTCGAGAGATCCTGCAGCCTGCGCCACTCCTCCGCCTGTCCCTCGGCAGCGACATTCAGGGAGACTTCCGTGGTGGTTTCCAAAAGAATCTCCCCGAATTCCAAACGCGTATTCAAAGATAGCTGAACCAGACCTTCAGACTGTGCCGCACTGATAGAAAACTCGTTCTGAAGTGGACCGCTACCTTCAAGAACCGCTTGGGCGAATGTTTGAAGCGAAAAACCGGTCTCTTCCACCGCGCGGCGGACTTGGTCTTTCCTACCGCTCATGTGGTTTTCCAGAAAGTCGATCAGCGGTCTGCGGTCTCCGTTGCGCACCACTTCGAGCTTCACTTGGCCGCGTAATTTACGCGTCGCGCTTTTGGCCGCCCGTTGAAGTTCCAGAAACTCCTCCGAAAGCACGCCCTCCCATTCGATGAGGAGCTTGCGCCGTTCCTCAAGCAGCGCGTTGAAGTGCTTGCCCAACTGTTCTCGTCGGATTTTCAGGGGCTTGAGTTCCTCGATCCTTTGTCTCAAGCGCACAAACTCGGCTCCGTCGATCTTTTCCCGGTGCAACTCACGAAGGGTCTTTTCGTATGCTACGTTTGATTCCGCTTTCTTGTCCTCCCAAGCCGCGCGGAGAGTGGTCAGCTCGCTTTGGGCAAGACTTAGTGCCGTATCCAGGCGGTTCGTGGCATCGCGTGCCGCGGATTCCAAATGCTCTAGAATCTCCCGTGCCTTGCCGAGAACATCTTTGTTGGGCAAGTCCTTGAGCGCTTCCTCCGATACTACGGCAATATCGATGGGCAACGATTGTTCGAGGGAAGTCAGTGCTTCCTGAAACGGTTCCAATTTGCCATCAACCGCCTTGAGGCAGCTCGCTTCGCGGATAAGCAGACTTTGTTGTTTCAGCTTATCTTCAAGACCAGCATCCTTAAAACTCTTCAAGGTTTCCTCAATGCCGGGAAGCGCGGAGAGTTTCTCCTCGGTGCGGTGCTGCTCGGCTTGTGCCTGCACCAGAGACTGCCGATTCTTTCGCAGGGCTTGCATCAAGGAATCCTTGTGGGTGGCGAAGTCATTTTCGCTAGCGATAAATCGCCGGACTAGCGCGGTCTGACGGACTTTGTCACGGGTAAGCTCGGCGATTTCATGCTGTCCGTAAATCTGAAGGTCGGCGAGGATGTCGGAAGGATCCAAGCGCAGGATTTCTCCTTGCTCAGAACGCACGACGGGAGCTTCCCCGACGCCGCGCTCGATGATGTAGGATCGGTTGCTTGGCTTGGAGACATGGACCTGAACCCATATCCTCGATCCGCTTCTCAGCACAGATTTGACAATCTGCTGGTGCGTCTCTTTTGCTTCCATGCCCAGAGGCTCCATATCAAAGACATAACGCAGACTTTCCACCACGGTTGACTTGCCCGTGCCGCGCCCACCGATGAGGACATTCAGTCCATCGTGCAAGTGAAGGGCTTGGTCGGCTAGAAACCCACCACCCCAGGCGATCGCCTCGATGCGGACATCGGGGACATCTTCCTCCTCTGACGAATTCAGAAAAATGCGACTTTCCGGGTCAAGGAAGGCTTGCCGCAATCCTTCGATGGTCAATGTAGCCATTTTGATCCGTGTCGTGGCCCCAGGCTTGGACAGGTCATCAGGGTGCGCAACATCTCCCGCGTTCAACACCGCAAGTGCCAACTGTTCCGAAGGTGCCGTAGGGCGTCGGTAGTCCGCATTCTTGTTCAGAACAATGGGGCGGAGATCATCGGGCAAATCCTCCACCGAACCGGGAATTTGGATTGCAAGCAGGTTCTCGTCCTTCCATGCGTTAATTCTCACTTGACCTGTGAGGACTTTCAATAGTCCGCCGCAATCGCTGGTCGCGTGAGCTGCGATGGCGATGCCTTGATGATCCCGCACGGAGGAAAGAATATCGTGGAAATTCTTGGCTGAAAGTTCTGGGCTACTTGAGGTGTCGTGGATTCCGAACTCTCCCAAATATCGGTTGAGGGTAGCACAAGTTGTTTCTGGTTCGTAAAGACAAAGCACATGAACCCCTTCCGACGAGGCGATTTCAAATCCCGGGAACACGGCAATGCCTTTCTCTTCCAGAGCCGCGCGCAGTTCATCCATGTCGTCCACATTGTTGTGATGAGTGATGCCAATCGCGCCAATGCCCAACTCCTCGCAACGGTCCGCCAATTCACGGTTGTATTCCTCTTTGCTCAATGTGGGTGTTTCGCCTCGATATTGCTCGGCATAGCCGTAGGGGTTGACCTGCAGGGCAAAACGCACGAATCGGGCGCCGTTCGGCAGTTCAAGCGCTTGTTGAATGGGTGAGAGTTTCATGAATTAGATATTGCTGGAGTGATTGTCTGGGGATGGGAAAAGCTGCTGCATCAGCCCTTTCTTGTGCGTCTTGAGTGCGGCGAGCTTTTGGGTTGCGGCGGCGAGAACGGCATCTAAGTTGGAGAGCTTGGTGCGGTAATTTTTGCCGTCGGCGGCAGTTACCGAGGATTCCTCGGTAACTGAATTCTCATCCAGCTCCCCCTCCGCAAAAATGTTTTTCAGGTGCAGGCCTACGTTGTCCGTGCTGACATCGAATAGCTCCGCCATTTCCCGCTGGGATAGCCACGTTTGATCTTTGGCTCGGAGCTGGAGGCAGCTCTTGCCGTCTTCGCTGGTGCAGAGGATGAGGTCACTCATTACCCCTCTTTTCCTTCCATAATTTGCCAAACTTTTCGATAAACTCCACCTGAAGTGCCCACTGCGGTGTTCCAATCTTGTTCCGACATTGTTGCTAGACGCCTACGGATTGTTGGAAGGGTGTCTTCCCTCTGTAGATTCATACTCCGGGCAAGAGATGTAGCAGCGCGGCGTGGCACTCCCAGCAAGCGCAAGGCAATGGCTTCATCTGTGGATACACCATAAAATACACGCGACGGTAGATTGGCGAGTTGGCTGCGCTCTTCATCGGGTAAGCTTGACGCGGTGATTGCCAGCAAGGCTCCGAGTCCCCATGACGAGGTCTGGGTGAGCTTGCCAAAAAGATTTTGACCGCACTTGGTTAATGCTGTCGTGGAATCCATGCCCTCTTTTTGAAAATGCCGCTCTGCTATGGTGGAGATTTCTTCTCCGTTCACCCAGTCTTTGATAATGCGTGCGAGTTTGTTTCCATCCGGTGATTTGCCTCCAGTGGCCGCCTCGAGATTTTCGCGCAACTCTGGAACGCGAAGCAGGACGCCCATCATATCCTGCAACGTCCGATCACCGTCCCGGAATAGGCGTTCACCATCCCATGAATCTGGGCCTAGATTGCCACGGTGCGTCATCACAGTTTTGATGCTCTGCAAAGAAAAGCCCGTGCTATCCACCAGCTTAAGTGGCTGACCTGGTTGGGAAAGATAGACGGAGTAGGTTCTAATTCCGGCAAGTAAACGCTGGGCGATATGGCTTTGTGTGGAGCGAAGCTTTTCAAAACCGAGCGTGCCACGCAGAACCTGTTCGATCTGATCGGCGAAATTATCCGGCTCACCCATCTGGCGATAGGTATGGGCGAGATACTGGAGAAAGCTCGACCATTCGGGGGAGTGGTAAACGATATTGCCAAGATCATCAATGGCGTCCCCCGCCTCCTGGGCTAGCTGGATCAGCGCGGAATTCAGGTCTCCGGTGTTTCGGTTGATAAACTCTCTTCTGTCGGCCACCTGTTGTTCATTCTCCGCCACCAAGGCTATCACTCCGAGTTGGCCTTGGGACACCCTGCCAGCCCGCCCGGCGATGTTCCAGAAATCCTCCGGTGGCATAGGGATGGAAAAACGAGCAGATGGATAATATGTCGCCGCCATGACGACCCCACTTACGGGGAAGTTGACACCTTGGGCGATGGTCGTTGTCGCGACCAAAACATCAAGACATCCCTTTTCAAACAGCCACTCCATAAGCATTCGAATCTCTTCCGGCAAGCCCCCGTGGTGGACTCCGATGCGATGTGCCAACAAATCAACCAAGGGGAACCCTTCTCCCATTTCTTGGAATACATAGTCCTGCACAAGTTTCACCTCGGACGAGAGGGTTTCCGGATCTCCACATGCCGCTTTGAGTTTCTTGGCAAGACTCCAAACGTAATCCGGCCGGCTGTGCATTGCGATGACGGGCCCGCGTTCTTTGAGTTTGTGAGCGGCGATAGCCGCCAGCGTTCCCGTGTTGTTGGCTTTCGAAAGCGTTTCCGCCAACGTAGTCTCCTTGCCCAAGGCAAAAGATTCATCGAGGTCGATTGTATGGCGGGTGGTGTGGACCGTCTCGAACTCCAAGCGATAGTCGCGACTGCGAACGTTCAGCTGCCCTGCATCTACAGCGCTAACGATACCTATGGCACGATCATTCGGCTGCCAATCCACCCCAAGGCTAATATCATCGGAGTTTGCGCCTCCAAGCCAGCGGGCGACTTCACGCGCATTCTGGATGAATGGCGTCAGCAGCAGGAACTGAGCTTCGCGGCATTCTCGGTTGATCGTTGCAAGCAGAAGCTCAAGCCGCATGCCGCGTTGAGTATCCTGAATCGTGTGCGCCTCATCCACCACCACGAGGGTAAGCGGGCGGCCGATTTTCTCTTCCCAATCCTGCCTCAGCATGAGGTCGAATTTTTCGGGAGTGGCCACAAGGATGCGGAACTGTGCATCACTACTCGACTCGCTCAGAACGCCGGCCTCAACCCCATCGATTTCCATGGCCGGACTGACACGCTCCACGACTAAGCCAAGCGGTTCAAAGTCACGCCGTAGCTGCCGTGTGACTTGGTTAACCAGCGCACGGCTAGGCGCAAGGTAAGCCACCCAGCCTTTCCTGTCTTCGTATTGGTTCAAGGCTTGGAGCATCCGGAACTGGGCGATGAGGGTTTTCCCACTTGATGTCGGCAGACTGACGACTACGGCCCGGCGGCTGGAGCCAAGCAATCCTCGCTCGGCGAGAGTGCGGCGTTGTGGCGGCAGCACATCGAACAAGGCCTTGTCGCCTCTACCCCGGCTGACCAACTCGCGGACAAAGTCTGTCACACGCGAGTTCACCGCCCGGGTTACGGTCCAGATCGAATTCTCTACCATTTGCGCGGCGGCACGGGCGAGCAGGCGTGTCATGGGTTCCAGTTCCACGAGGCGAGCAGTTTCGCAAGCGGCGATGGCACGGTCGAAATGGGAATCGAGTAGCAATTGCACCTGATGGTCGCCATCCACCACGCCATCGGTGATGAAATGGGCGAGTACGTCCGCAGCTTTCGACAGGTGGTAGATAGCGATCAGCTCCAGAGCGCTTCGTTTTGCTTCGAGCGGATCGAACTCTTGCAGATAGCTTCGTTCAAACTCCTCTTGAGCGTCCCGCAGCGCAGCAACCCGCTCCAATATGGTATCCCGGTCTGTCCATCCTTGTTTGCGCACCAGCCGCAGCCAGACGTCCGTGAGAGTTGCGCGGCAGCGCTGTCCCCAGTCTGGTGAATCGATTGGAAAGGACGGCCAGCCGTTTTCAGCATCAAGAGCCCGCAGCCAGCGGGCGGCATCCGCGCCACGATCTCCCAGCACGGAAAGGGTGGCGGCCCGCAAAAGGTGCGTTCCGTCCGCCATCGGGTCTTGGGGCCGGGGCATGATCCGCAACAACCGGAAAGCATCCGCAGCTGCACCGCGCATCAGCTTGAGCCGTTCAGGATCTTCGGTCAATCGGTCCACTTCGAGATCGAGAACGGCAAGTTCCAAGGCGGCGGCCACTTCCAAAAGCGTCTCTTCGTTAAAAGGAGAAGCTTCCCCCGCCATCTCTCGGTGAAACTGGATTCGGTCCGCCTCGCGTAAGGCAGCGACCCGCTTCTCCTGCATGGAATCAAGGAGCCAGTGACTCATGACGCACCTCCTTGTTGGACGTTTGCGGGAAGTTGGCTAATTGGCCAAGGAAGATAGAGAGCGATCAGGCGGCAGCTAGTCGGGCCGGTAAGGCTGCTGCCAAGCGCCCTTCCGCGTGCCTGAAGATCCGTTTCCCGAGCATCCTGATCGCGGATGAGAAGACCGAAGAGAGCCAGATCCCGGCAACCTGAATTAAAATATCTCGCACAGGCCGTATTGAAGGATCCTATGTGTTCGGTTGTTTTGACACGTGGAAGGAGCCACTTGAGGAGCTGGCAAATGGTGCCGAGGTTTCCGGCCAAAGTGTCCAACTGATGCCCCAGCCCACGGCTCCGCCCGCTCATGACCTGCGGCGGCGATTGGGCTTCCGAGGAGCACTTCACTTCTCCGAGGGCAAGCCGATGGGAAGCACCGTCGCGCTGAAAGCCGACAATGTCCGCTCCCGGCAAGGAGGCGAACGGGTTGCGCTTGTCTCGCTCCGTGTTCCACGGCAGCACGACATCGTAATGTTCTTCCAGCACGGCCTCGGCCAGCGCTTCACCAGCCGCCCAATCGCGCTCCTCGGGCACATCGGCGGCAAGCACCTCTTCCAGTGCTTGTTGTCCCATTCCCGTCAGGCTGAGCCCTCGCAGATGGTCGCGCAATTCATCGCCACCCTCCGTATCGGCCAAGCGTGCGGCGACGGGACCGCCCAGAAACCCGCTTAGCGCAGCACCGTCCAAGGCGCGATCTCCCTGCCACGATACACAACCGTGGGTGGACTGATAGGCGATCTGGGACGGGAGAGGCATTGGCTAAATGAAAAAATAGTAAGGGAAAGTTAATCTCTCTGAAAGAGCTAATTCAACTCCGATTGTGGTGCTCACGCTCCCACCTCCTCCGGGGATGGGAAGAGCTGCTGCATCAGCCCTTTCTTGTGCGTCTTGAGGGCTTCGATCTTGGCGCTTTGGGCGGTGATCAGGTCGTCGAGAGTGGTGAGGCAGGTGGCGATGCGTTGTTGTTCGAGAAGTGACGGCATAATGAATTCCATGTTCCGTAAATCGGTCAGTGATAGATTAGGCCGAGCCGAGTCAGATTGGCTTGCCGACACAGCTTTTTGAGAGCGATCATGCTGGTAACAGTAGCTCACAAACTCGAAAGAGTGCCCCTTGGTCACACGAAAAAGAGCAACGGCTTGATTGGTGAACGCCTCTTGGTGCAGTCGGAATACACAATTGCGACCGATGGAGGCTCCGACGATATTGATCAAAATATCTCCATACAAAAGCTGACTATTTTTTTGCTTCGCAAAAAATTCTTCAGGTAAAAATTTTGGCACTGATACATCCAAGAAGCCATCCCGCACATTCTCGCTTGTAATGAATAAGACGCCATCCTTCTGATAGCTAAAACCCTGCCAGCTTGGCGAACTCCCTTTTGTTATCTTGGAGGTTATATCGGCCCCACTGGTTAGCGCCCAATTACCTTGGAATTCGGGGAAGCGGAGGCGGGGTTGGGTTTCGCCTTCGCGGGGGAAAAGCTGCTGCATCAGCCCTTGTTTATGGATCTTGAGCGCGGCGAGTTTCCGCGCTTGCGCGGCGATCACCTCGTCCAACGAACTCAGGCAATCCGCGATCTTTTGTTGCTCGGGGATAGATGGAGGAACTGCCAATTTGAACTCTAGAAGCATTGGCAGCTTGATGTAGCTCATCGCGCTAACTTGCACCTGGCCCAATAACGATTCCCTCAAGGTGGCGCTCAGAATGGCGTATAGATATGGAACTCGAATTCCTAAGAATTCAGTCAACACATACGTTCGCTGATAAGCCTCAAACTTCCCGTAGTAATATTTAGTTTGTCCGACGTTTGCGTTTCCCGCCACTAGAATAGCCTCGGCATCAAACGAATACGAGCGACTGTAGATGTGATTCGCAGCACAAGTAAAAAAGGGATAGATGCCGTCTTCCGCCCCTTCGTTCGCATCTTTCTTGCCTGTCTGGATTTTGCATAAATCGCCAAGTTCCTTCTCATCCCACCCTTCCGCCTCCCGAAACTCCGGAAACCGCACCTTCGGCACCAACGGGGTTTTCCCGTCTTCTTTCTTGGTTGCTTTCATTTTACTGCTCATACGCGCTGGGAAGAATGTTTCGCCCCTTCAGGGCTGGAGGGTATGGGTGGACGTTGACCCAGGGCGATGCCCGGCTGGTATGGTCGCCCCGTTGGGGCTGTGGAAATTTGCTCCAACGGAGCGGCGCATACCAGCGAAGGGTGTAACCCTGGAAGAGGCACCAACGCGGTTTTCCCGTCTTCTTTCTTGGTTGCTTTCGTTTTACTGCTCATACGCGCTGGGAAGAATGTTACGCCCCTTCAGGGCTGGAGACGTATGGGTGGACGTTGACCCAGGGCGCTGCCCTGGGCTGGTATGGTTCGCCCCGTTGGGGCTGGGGAAATGCCGCGTCTCGGTGGGGCTGGGGAGGTGGCGTGCGCCGTTGGGGCTGGAGACGTATGGGTGGACGTTGACCCAGGGCGCTGCCCTGGGCTGGTATGGTTCGCCCCGTTGGGGCTGGGGAAATTTGCTCCAACGGAGCGGCGCATACCAGCGAAGGGTGTAACCCTAGAAGAGGCATCAACGCGGTTTTCCCGTCTTCCTTCTTGGTTGCTTTCGTCTTACTGCTCATACGCGCTGGGAAGAATGTCTCGCCCCTTCAGGGCTGGAGGGTATGGGTGGACGTTGACCCAGGGCGCTGCCCTGGGCTGGTATGGTTCGCCCCGTTGGGGCTGGGGAGCTGCCGCGTCTCGGTGGCGCTTGGCTTGGCTTTACTGCTCATACGCGCTGAGTCCTGAGATGTCGCGGCCTTGGGCGCGTTTGGTGAGGAGAGGGTGGAGGTCGGCCATGAGGGCGAGTTCCGCATGGGTGCGGTCTTTCCAGCCGAGATCGAGCGGAGCCATGAGATCGCCGAGCTGCTCGCCATCGAAGATCATGCGCTCAAGGATGCCGCCGACGAAGGCTTGCAGGGCGGTGGTGGTGAGGCTGTGCTTGGCGGCGATGGCGGCGAGTTCCTGGGCTTGCTTTTCCCGCTTGAAGCGGGAGTAGCCATCGCGGATGGCCGTTTCACTGAGACCCTCGCCCGCCTGGAGGGTGGCGATGTAGGCGGCGATGTCCTCGCGCTCGTCCACGAACTTGGCATCGGACTGGATGAGGGCGATAAGTTGCTCGCGGCTCATCTTCTGCTTGCCGGGTGCCTGATCCGTGAAGCGGGCGATGAGGCTCATGATGTAGTCGTAATCAATGACGGAGGAGGCGAAGAGCACGAACTCGAAGTCCTGCTGATCGACGGCGCTGGCACCGGGTTTGTCGTCGCCTTTGCCCTGCTGGGCTTTGAGGCGCTGGGCGGTTTCCAGGTAGGCACCACGGAAGCCGAGCTGAGTTTCCTTAGGCAGAATTTCCTCGATGGTGGCGGCGTTTTCCTCGGTGAGGTCGGTGTATTGGTCGAGCTGTGTTTTCAGCCGCTGGACTTCTTTGAAATGCTGGGTGAAGGCGATGCGGGCTTCGTCGCCCTTGAGGTTGGCCACTTCCTGCGGGGCGCAAGCGAGGCCCTGGGTTTTCATGAAGACATCCAGCTTCTGCACGGCGTCCTGCAATTTCGTGATGACGGCTGGGGCTTCCTCTACGAGCCAGATTTCCCGCGCCTGCTCGCCGGTTTTCCCACCGGAGAAGAGGGCGATGGCGGCATCCACGGCGTCTTGCTGCTGGCGGAAGTCGAGGATATTGCCGTAGGGCTTGGTGCTGTTGAGCACGCGGTTGGTGCGGGAGAAGGCTTGGATCAAGCCGTGGTGCTTGAGCTTTTTATCGACATAAATCGTGTTCAGGTATTTGGAATCGAAGCCGGTGAGCAGCATGTCTACGACGATGGTGATATCGATCTTCTGCGCGTGTGGCAGGTCGGCATTGGGCCACTGCTGATCCTTGATGCGCTTTTGCACGTCCTGGTAGTAGAGATCGAAGTCGGCTATGCTGTGATTGGTGCCGTAGCGGGCATTGAAGTCCGCGAGGATGGCTTTGAGGGCTGCCTTTTTCTTCTCCGGCTCCACTTCGTTGTCCTCCTTTTCCTGTGGTAGGTCTTCCTGGATCTGTTTGACATCGGGATTCCCCTCGGCAGGCGGGGAGAAGACGCAGGCGATGTTCAGGGGAATGAAGTCGGGATCTGCGGCTACCTTTTCCGCTTGGAGCGTCTGGAAGAGGCCGTGGTATTCGATGGCGTCATTGATGGAGGCGGTGGCGAGCAGGGCATTGAACTTGCGCCCGGCGGTGGCGGCATTGTGCTTGGTAAAGATGGCCTCGATGACGGCGCGTTTGGCGATGGGTTCGCCGGGCTTGGGCAGTGTTTTGCCTGTTTCCTCCTTGGGCTTGAAGTAATCGATGTGGAACTTGAGGACGTTCTGATCCTCGATGGCGTGGGTGATGGTGTAGGCGTGGAGTTCCTTTTGGAAAAGATCCGCAGTGGTCTGGTAGGAGGCCTGCTGCCCCTCGATCTTGAGAGAGCTGGCGTTTTGCTCAAAGATGGGCGTGCCGGTGAAGCCGAAGAGCTGGGACTTGGGGAAAAACTCTTTGATGGCCTTGTGGTTCTCTCCGAACTGGGAGCGGTGGCACTCGTCAAAAATGAAGACGATGCGCTGATCCCGGAGCGGCATCAGCTGCTCCTTGTAGTTCCTTTTGTTGGTGCCATCCAGGGCGATGCCGAGCTTCTGGATGGTGGTGACGATGACCTTGTCGGCGTAGTCATTGGAGAGGAGGCGGCGGACGAGGGCGGCGGTGTTGGTGTTTTCCTCCACGCAGCCTTCTTGGAATTTGTTGAACTCCTCGCGCGTCTGGCGGTCGAGATCCTTGCGATCCACGACGAAGAGGCATTTCTGGATATCTGGGTTGTCCTTCAAGAGCGTGGAGGCTTTAAAGGAGGTGAGGGTCTTGCCGCTGCCGGTGGTGCTCCAGATGTAGCCGTTGCCGCAGTTTTGATCGATGCAGTTCACGATCTGCTTCACCTGATAGACCTGGTAAGGGCGCATGATCATGAGCTTCTGCTCGCTAGCGATGAGCACCATGTAGCGGCTGATCATGCGGCCGAGCGTGCATTTCACGAGGAAGGTATCGGCAAAGTCATCAAGGTGGGTGATCTTCTTGTTTTTTTCATCGGCAAACTGGTAGATGGGCAGGAAACGCTCGTCGGCATTGAAGGCGAAGTGGCGGGCGTTGTTGTTGGCGAAGTAGTGGGTGCTATCGCGATTGCTGACGATGAAGAGCTGGAGGAAACAGAGCAGGGTCTTGGTGTAGCCGTTGCCGGGATCGTTCTTATACGCGACGATCTGCTCCATGGCGCGGCGCGGCACGACGTTGAGTGTCTTCAGCTCCACCTGCACGACGGGCACGCCATTGATGAGGAGGATGACATCGTAGCGGTGATGGCTGTAGTCGGTGTTGATGCGGAGCTGGCTGATGACCTCGAAGCTGTTTTTGCACCAGTCCTTGATGTTGACGAGGGTGTAGTTCAGCGGCGTGCCATCCTCGCGGGTGAAGCTGTTGCGCTCGCGCAGGATGCGGGCGGCGGCGAAGACATCCGGGGTGACGATTTCCTCAAGCAGGCGGGAGAACTCGCCATCGGTGAGGTTTACGCGGTTGAGGGCTTCGAATTTCTCGCGGAAATTCCCCTCCAAGGCAGCGCGGTCTCGGATGTCCGGGCGGTGGGTGTATTTCAGATCCACCAGCTTTCCGATGAAGCCGTCTTCGAAGTGGCACTCCTTGAGTGAGGAACTCGGTGATGCATTGTCAAAAGAATAGGTGGAATCTGAAGGAGTCATTGTGGCGTAATGGATACAGGTAAACCGGAGTGATCGGCAAAGCTGGAAACCATTTGGTGAACGTATTCCTAGCGGGTAGCAGGAATACGGAAAGTCAAAAAGAGCTGTGGTCGTTTTTGGATCATGCCGATGTGATGCGGGAAAGAACCGGGGCGAGCACGAATGCTTTCCGGGCGGGCGGGAATTCCATTCGGGCGGGTGGATGCAGGCGTCAAGGACGATGAGGACGTCATCGAGAAAGGTGCAATCCGCTTTTCCGGCGAAGTTCATTTTCCGGCTTTTGAAGGCGATGGATTCCAACTCACGCCGGAACAGCAGGTCAATTCGTGGGTGATGATGTTTCCCGTTTCTGCGGCTTCGGTGCTCCAAACCATCCCTTCAATACGGACAGCGCGACGGCCGCTAAGATCAACCGCGCGCCGCCTGCTTGCAGGAGGTTCAAGCGTTCTCCAGAGCCGCTCATTGCGATCAATAGTCCGGATACCGGGACTATCAGCCGGAATGGGAATGCTCCGGTTGGTCCTCGGATTTCTGCGATCTGAGGAAGAAAAACTCGGTGATCAGGATCACGGCCATGACGGACGCTGCGACGATGAGAACGAGTGGATCCGAGAGGCCTTTCACCCAGAGAAAGCCGCCGAGGACGATCAGATCCAGGATGATTGCCATGACCGGAATCACGGAGTTCGCTGCGATCTCTTTTTGCATCCAAGACACCAAAGGCACGATCAGTCATACCAAAGTGGCCATGACTCACAACTTGCACTTTTAAGAATCAGGAAACTTCTTCGCCGAGAGCCTTCAAGACCATCGCCAAGTCGCCTTTCCCCGCAGGATCAGCCACTCGATAGAGCAACCAGACCTGATAGGGTGGAGGCTTGTTCGAAATTAAACGCCTCAGTTGCAAGCCTTTCTCACGAGCGACGGCACTACAGATCGACGGAATCACACCCACAAACCCTCCCTTTTCAACCAAGTTGAGAATCTGTCCGTATGTCGAACACAGTGCTCCCAATTTCAGCTTGATGTGCAACCTATGAGCCTCGTTTTCAAGAAAAGTTCGAATCGGAGTTTTTCCTTCCAAAAGGACCAGTTTCTCCTTCAAGAGAGTCTTTAGAAAGAGCCCCTTCGACTGATCCGCTTTTGAGTTGGTAACAATGACATACCCTTCCTCTAACAACAGTCGATGCCGCTCCCCCTCGCGCAGAGGCTGCGGGGCCTCTGTGCTCAGAACGATGTCCAACTCGCCTCGCCGAAACAGCCGGATCGCATCTGAACTTCTCAAGTTGCGAAACTGGAGAGTCATCTTAATTCGGTCGAAATAGTTTCCTAGCAGAGGAATCAACCCTTCGACCAGGGCAACTTCTCCCCCGCCAATTCGAATAGAGGGTTCCCTCTCTTCCTTAGTATCTGTAAGTCCTAATTCCTCCAATAACTGCTCGTAACGCTGCACCAAGGCTTCGCCCTTTTGATTCAACTGAATTCTACGATTTCGACGATCAACCAGCGTCATCCCGCAGGCGCCTTCCAACTCCCGCAATTGCCGACTGAAGAGTCCTTGCCTCGACTTGGAACCGCCTGCCGCCTGCAACACTCCTGCCCCCTCTTGAAGCTTTCTAAGAACTTCCAAACGCTCCAAAGTAATTCCTTTCATTCTGATTGAAGTAGCACTCTACCGTAATCCTGGCGATCCATTTCCATTTACACCCTTCACCTTTTAACCCAACTTGCAAGGGAATGAACGATGATATCAGGTCCCACTGGCGCAAAAAACTCAACGCCTACCTTCACGATACTCCGGACAAAGCCACGGATATCGCGACCCACGAATTCCGAGCGGGATGGCTCAAGGCACTTGACCAGTTCACCGATGCCGAAAAATTCGACCGCTCCGCCGACTGGACTGCTTCTGCCGCCGATCGGCTTCCCTTTCCTCAATGGTCCAAGATGCGGCAACCCTTTGATGAACTCATCGATCTTCCTCATCCCCTCGGTCGTGTGACCCATAAATCTCCCACATTCAAGTCACCCGTCGAAGCCTTCGAAAAAAGTGCCGCAAGCCGACCTTACCTCCTGAAGCACGAAGATCCTCGTGCCTCCTACCTCTGCGTGTGGCGTTTTTGGCGCAACTGGGCTTCCTCTGCCGATCCTCGTTTCCAGTTTCTCCCGGCTGACACTCGTATTCCAGATCACACCATCTGGCACCATCTATCAGTTACCTCGGCTTTTCAGGCCTGTAAGATTCCCGCCCGTTCCGGCATAGATGGGAAAATTACGGAAACTTTCTACGACCGGGAAAAAAATCCCCGTCTTCTCCTCTTTTCCATTGGTCCCGTGCAGGACTTCATTTCCGCCGCCCGGTCCACCCGCGACCTCTGGTCGGGTTCCTACCTCCTTTCCTATCTGGTCTCGACCGCCCTCGGAAAGATTAGCCGCGACCTCGGACCGGATCACGTCTTTTTCCCCAATCTGTTGGACCAACCCCTCATCGATCTTCAATTCAAAGAAATTTTCGAGCAACACACCTTTTCCGAGACCTCAATCTGGGAAGGTCTCGACTACACGGGCACAAATCTCCCCAAGCTTCTCACTCCCTCTCTCCCCAACCGCTTCCTCGCTCTTCTCCCGGCCTCACTCGACGATGGCAAGTCTTCCGAGGAATACGCGGCATCCCTTGCCGAGCACATCCAGCAGTCGCTCAAAAAGATCGCGAAGAAAGTCAAAGCGAGCGCAACCAAGCTCGATCTCGCCTTCGACGAAAAACGCTTCGACCAGCAGGTTTCCCGCCTCCTCGAGATCCACTGGCAAACCCTCGCCATCCCCGAATCTTTTGAAGATCTCTGGAAACAAGCGAACGAACTTCTCCCAGAGGAGTCGAAACACTTCACTCCGCGTGCTGCCATTAAGGCTATCAGGGAGATGGTGAAAAAAGACAACTGCGAGCCGCAATATCCCACTTCACCCGCCACTGGCTGGGGCCTCCTCAATGCCCTCATCCAGTGGCTTCATGACGGCACCAAAAGTCACCGCCAATTTGACGCCTGGTCCACCGGCCAGTGGCATTCCGGCAAAAAATTCAACAAAGATGCCCTCAATGGCAAAGAAGAAGTGGTCCTGGCCATTCCCGATACCGCTGCCGAAAAGCTCGGCCCGAAACTCGGCATGAGCAGGGGAACCTTCAAGCCCAATGAACTCCTCGGTGCCTCGACACTCATAAAGCGGCTCTGGTGGTTTGTTTTCCTGCCGGAGAAAATCAGGATTAAGGCTGAAACACTCAAAAAGAGACACCTCATGCCCAACACCCATGGCATCGCATCCTGCGATCCTTTTTCAGATGGCGATGATTCTGACGAAACAGAAGGCGAGAAGTACTTCGCCATCCTCGCCCTTGATGGCGACGAAATGGGCAAGTGGATCTCCGGTTCAAAGTCACCCGAAATGTCCCACTGCCTCTCACCCAAGGCCAAAGAGTTCTACGGAAAGAACGCTCCGGCTTTCCTCGAGAAACGCCGTGCTATCACTCCGTCCTCGCACCTGCAATTCTCTGAAGCTCTCGGTAACTTTTCCTTCCACTGTGCCCAACGCATCGTGGAGGCCTTCGACGGGCGTCTCCTCTACGCCGGCGGTGACGACGTCCTCGCCATGCTCCCTGCAAAAGACGCCCTCCCATGCGCCCGTGCCCTCCGTGCTGCTTTCCGGGGTGAAAAAGAGCACCTGAATGGGATCAGAGGCACCATTGTGGAAACCCGAATCTCAACACGCTCGGATCGCACCACCCCATTATTCAACCTGCAAGAAGAAGGCTACCTCCAACTTCACGAAGACTCGGGCGCTCTCCACGGTCCCGAAGCTGGCCTCCTCTCCGACCCGGTTGCCTTCCCTGTCCTCCTCCCCGGACCTGAAACCGACGTCTCTGTCGGCATCGCCATTGCCCACCAAAAATCCCCCTTGCAAGACGTTGTCCGCGCCGCTCAGGCCGCCGAAAAACGAGCAAAAAACCAACTCGGTCGCGCTGCCGTCGCCATCACCATTATGAAACGCTCCGGCGAAATCCTCGAATGGGGGTGCAAGTGGTCAACCGACGACAAAGAGAAGTCAGCAGACTCCGCCGGATATCGCCTCCTCCATGCCTTGATTGCTGACCTCACCAAGCCGAAGCTCAACATGCGGTTTCCTCACAAATTGGAAGCACTCCTTACCCCCTACTTGCCCGATTCGGAATCGATCGAGATCGATGGCTGTTTTGGGGAACTTTTCCCCGATATCCTCTCTCGCGAGGTCCAGCATATCTTGAAGCGCAATGATGGGGGCAAATTTGGAGTCACCAAAGTAGAACACTTCACCGATTACTGGGCGGAACTCACCACCCACAAAACAAGCGAGGACGAAACCCCGTCCGCCTTCTTTGGGAAGAATCTCCGTCTCCTCATCAACCTTCTTCGCACCGCCGCCTGGTCCACCCGCAAGAGCGAAGCCTCTGAATCCAACTCCTAACCTGCCGAAAGGCCCCATCTCATGACCACTCCCACCCATCAACTTCTCTTCCAACCTACCGATGTCCTCTTCTTCCGAGATGGCCGTCCCATGGAAGGTGCCACCAGCGGACACGGCGCGGCCTGGCCGCTCCCGCACGTTCTCGATGCCGCCCTCCATCACGCCCTCCGCCGTGCCGACCTCGGCAATCTTCACCAGCACCGCTTGGCCCGAAACGGGAAGAAACTCGCCGAAGACCGTGAAGAACTTGGTCGCACTTTCGGAGCTCTCCAAAACGCAGGACCCTTCCCCGTTACAATCGAAAAAGACGGCAGCGAGACCTGGCATTTCCCTCGTCCCCTCGATGCCCAGGGTTCTGGCACCGCCACCACCCATCGTCCCTTTCTTGGCTGCGGCGACCTTTTCGCGGCTTCCTCAAACGAACTCCATCCCGTCATCAACACCGTCGCCCCCTCCAAGGAAAAACCAACACCCTGGCTCACCCGCTCCGAATTCGAGAGCTCCTTGGTCGCAAAATCAATTGAGAACGCCGGGAACAAAGACAGCGACCTCTTTGAGAGCGAACACACCATCGGGATCGGCATTGACGCCTCCACCAGCTGCACCAAAGAAGGCGCTTTCTACTCCGCCTCCTACCTGCGCCTTCGTCCCGAAACCCGTCTTGGCCTCCTCACCCACTGCCAGGACAAAAAAGCGGGCGACGTCATCATGCAAGCATTCAAAAACTCCGGCTCCCGGACCCACATCATGGTAGGCGGGCAACAGCGGACCGGCACCCTCACGCGCACCACCCCCGTGAGCCTCCCGCTTCCCTTGGGGGTCCGAGATGACTTTCCTTCCGCACTCGTCCCCGGCTCAAATGGGCCAGAAGAAAAACATCTCGTCCGCTGGATTCTCCTCACTCCTGCCATCTATCCTGAAATCGAGGGAAATGCGGAAAAAGGCATCCCGGTCCACCCCGGCGGTTCGCTGCCCACTTGGATAGCCCCGGATACGAAAGAACTCCGCCTCCGCACCCGCCCATCCCGCCAGCCTGGCCAGAGCCGTGAAGCCTGGAGAAAGGAAGTCGCCAATGCCCCTTTCATCGCCGCCAAACTCGTTGCGGCCCTCACCGGCAAGCCTCTTCCTGTTACCGGATGGGCCGCAACCGCCATCCATCAGGAGACTCAGAGAACCGACTCGTCACTTGCCGGGGCACGATCGACCCACCTCGCCGTCCCGGCAGGGAGTGTTTACTACTTCGCCTGCGACACCGCCAATGCAGCGCAACAACTTGCCGATGCCCTCAACTGGCATGGCCAAGCTGGCACCACCGACTCAATTGCCGGGAGTCAAATCCGCAACCGCCGCTCGTCACTCCTCGGCGAAAAAGGCTACGGCCTCGGCATTTGCGCCCCCTGGCACCCCCACTCCCTCTCTCAAAACCCTCAACCTTAAAAAATCTTAGAAACCACATGAAAACCAAACTCCTCTATCTCTTCACGAGAACCCCGCTCCACATCGGAGCAGGCTCGTCCGTCGGAGCCATCGACCAACCCATCCAACGCGAACGCCATACCGGCCACCCGATCATTCCGGGATCTTCGATCAAAGGAGTGCTGCGTGATGCCGCGAGACAGCATCCCGACCTCTCGGAAACGAAAGTCGACGACGCCTTCGGCCCCGAAGACAGTAGTCAAAAGGATTCAGGAAAAGTCACCCGCGCTGGTAACATCGCCTTCACCGAAGGGAGACTTCTTGCCTTTCCAGTCCGCTCCGCAAAAGGTGCCTTTGCTTACGTCACTTGCCCGTTTGTCTTGAACCAATTCAAGCGACTCACCAACAACGATAGTCTCCCGGAAATTGCGGAAATCGACGACCAATCCTGCCTCGCTTCAAAAGGCGTTACCTTCACCGACAAGGGGACCGTAGTGCTCGAGGAATATTGTTTTGAAAGTAGCGATGATATTGCAACGGAATGGATCGAAGCCCTTAAGGACCTGATCCACGATCCGGTCTGGCAGACTGTCCCTCAGCGCCTTGTCATCCTTTCGGACGGGGATTTCGCTCACTTCGTGAAAGCGACAACTGAAATCAGCAATCACAATCGGATCGATGCGCAAACCGGCACCGTGGATGATGGAGCACTCTTTAACCTTGAAAGCGTTCCAGCCGAAACTCTCTTCATGGCTTCGCTGCATTCCATCTCTCGACCAGAAACGAGAGCGCGGGCTGAGAAAGACGGGCCTGAAGTCTCGATTTACAGCTCCGATTCACTTTCTGACATTACTACTTTGATTGAATCTACGCCGCTTCTTCAGTTCGGCGGCAACTCCACCACAGGCCGAGGCTTTTGCTCACTCTCTTTAGCTTAAACCATTATGAAAAACCTCGAACAAATCCGAGCTGCCAGCGCCATCTCTTTTGCCAAAGACGTGGAAGCAGGGACATCGATCGCGAAAGGAGCAGAAGGTGGTGAAGCGATTAAAAAGATCCCGCCTATGATCATGGGAAACGGACTTCTTGCCGCCATCGCCTTTTCGCTTGAAAACCAGCGCGAAGGCTATGCCTCCATTTTCACGGCCCTCGCCAAGCACCTGGCGAACCCACTGATCAGCATCGCCCCCGGAGTGACCGACGCAAAAACTCTCATCAATTTCTTGGTGAATGAGGATTCAGCAACCCTAAAACTTGCGACAGCTGAGGCCTTGGAGTGGTTCAGTTACGCTCGCCGTTTTGTGAAATCACCAAAGAAGCAGAACAATGATCGCGCAAGCTAAGGATACCCGTGCAACTTTGGGAGATTTCGCCCCAAAAGTAGAGAACCGCTCCCTTCTTTTTGAGAAATTTGTCCTCGCGAAGACTTGGGGACATGAAACGAAATTCGACGACGCAAACCGCTTCAACGTCATTCGTGCCGCTACCGGTGGGCGTCAATTGCTCCAGCAAGCCGCTGACGAATCTGAAGGACGCATCCGTGGGGGAAACACGCAAGACCACGTGCGCGAGCAACATCGATATCGAAAAAACGTGGCAATCGAATTGGCTCAAATAAAGGATGATGATGCTTCTCTCATTGCCTTGCGTGTTAAGAGCAGCCTCACTTTGCTGAGTCTTCTCGAAAAATCCTACGCCACTCGTCATCGTAATTTTATTGGTGACCTGGGAGGCCGGCTTCTCATCAATCTTGCCGGGGGCGTGCAAGAGAACGCAGGCATTTCACTCGACCGCAGTTTCGGGTTGCCCCTCATTCCCGGTTCAGCTGTGAAAGGAGTGAGCCGGCATCATGCGCTTTGGGCAATTCGAAACTGCGAGGACGAATCGCAGAAAAAGAGACTTCTCCAATCAGCCATCCTGATTTTCGGGTTCGGTGGTCAAGATCTCGAACTTCGTTCCAATAAGAAAAGGGAACTGATCACAAATTGGGCATGGGCACTTGGAGATTCCCAGCCCCTTCTTCGAGAAGTTCTTCATGATCTCAAGCTCGGGAATGATTTCAAAGGGATGGTCAGCTTTCTTCCGGCCACCCCAGCCAGCGAACAAAACCTGAGAATTGTTGCAGAGGGAATCACCCCGCACACCGTTCAGAAAGACAATCAGAGAGAGAAGGCGGGCGATGAAGCAACAAGAGTCATTCCTTTGACCTTCCCGGCTGTCGAGCGCGGTTCGCAATTTTCCTTTAGTCTGATTCTCAACCGTCAAATCGACGAAGTCTCTGAGACCGAGCACACCGGCCTTCTTGATCAAGCGATGACATGGCTCAAAGCAGCAGTTACTGGGACCGGGATTGGAGCCAAGACCTCTGCTGGTTACGGCTGGTTCGTGATTGACGAGGGAGCAGCTGAAAAACGGCGTGCGCAGGCAGAAGCACTCGTCGCTTCAGAAGCGGCCAAGGCCGAAGCTCTCCAGCAAGAACGGGAAATTGAAGAAGCTGAAGCACGGCGTGTCACCCAACTGTCGCCCATTCAACGACACCTCGAAGAAATCAAAGAACTCAACGACAACGGTTTCGCCGGGAAGGCCAAAGATCTCATTGATGGGCAGTTGTCAGTAGACGAAGCCCAGGCATTTTTCGAAGTTTTGAAATCCTCCGACAAAAAGGCCAGGCGCGCACAATGGAAAAACAGAAAGAAAGCCCAATATTGGGCCCCCCTCGTTGAAGCTGCTGCCAAAATTCAAATCGAACTCTCCTAAGCCAATGATTCACAAAACAATCTCCGCTTCATTCCAATTTCTCACTCCGGCTTTTGTCCACGGAGTCTACCAAGGCCGCACAGAAAATACTCCCGAGCTGCGAGCTCCGTCTATCCGCGGGATGCTGCGGTGGTGGTGGCGGACCCTCGGATATGGACTTGGAAACGAGATCTTCGGTTCCGCTTCGGGGAAAACCGGAACGGCCTCGATGATTCAGATCCGCCTCATTTCACCTCCAGAGCCCTCCATCGGCCAAGGCGTCCAGCTTCTCGCTCACAAAAATCAAGGAGGTAAGAACGCCCTTCAGCCTATGAGAGATCTCTATACGGTTGAACTTCGTCCCCTCAGAGCGGGTATCACCTCAGATCAATTCGAGAGGCTCCAATCCAGCTTGGATGCTTGGCTTCTAATGGGTGCGATTGGTCAACGTTCGGGGCGCTGCTGTGGGTCGATCTGGACGGAGACCCACGCGCCGTCCTCTGCTGCGGAATATCTCACTTCCACTCGGCACTTGCTCAATGGATCGAAGACAAAAATCGCGATTCTTGATCAAGAATTTCAAAATGAGGAAGCGACTCGCAAAATGGCAGGTCGATTCCCCAAGCACGACAACCACAGAAGTCCGATCCCTGGACGGGTTTTTGGATCAGCGAATCCACGTAAGTCTTCTTCGTTGAAACTCAGGACGGTCTATCTCGATGGCCATTACCGAATTGCAGCACTGTGGTGTCCAAAAGGAGCGGACGACACCTCATCGAATCTCGCGGCGGCTCTTCGGAAGATGAAGGAATATCCCGTAAAGGTAGAGTTGGCTCAGCTCATTGAGAATTCTCTTCCAGATCTCACAACCTAAGGAAAATGCACCTCATCTCCACCCTCGGGTCTTCCTTCGCCGTTGTCCCTGAGGCTTATCTGATGGGAAACGGCGACGAAAAATACGCCCACGTCACCGTTCTCGCCACCAGCAATGTTGAAGAGAGCATTGCAAGGGTGAACGCTTGGTTTTGCGATCATGCTCCTGATGTCGTTCTCCGAATTCTCACCATCGATGATCTCCCGGACATCCGCTCTTTCGACGACCACGCTCGCTACGAAGAAGCACTCTTTCGAGTCTACTTTGACTGCCTGAAAAAATGCCACGGGGCCGCAGCTCTCCACCTTTGTCTCGCCGGGGGCTTCAAGACGATGTCTTCCTCGGCCCACCAGACCGCCGACCTCCTTGGTTGCGGCAGCCTCTTTCACATCACCTCGCCTTTTGGCGAACGCTTTGACGATCACGAAGCGATCCTGCGGGGCATTCATGACAAAAATATCAACCTGATCGATCTCGGTTCCCGACCCGGTTGGCCCACCATCCGGGGGCTTGCCGGTGAATCCCCCGGGATTCCCCGCGAGTCCGGTTGCCTGCAAATTACCAACACCTCCCTACGGGACAAAATCCTGACGCGTCTCCGCGAAGCCAACCAACTGGCTCAGTCCCGGGAGGAACTCGCCAGCCTTCCTTTTCCCATCCTTGCCACTTGGCCTCCCTCGGCCCGGGACTGGCTTCATCAAGCTCTCGATCCGACCTCACCCGCCGATCAAGAATGGGTGGCAAATCTTCCAAAAATAGAATTACACTGTCACCTCGGGGGCTTCGCAACCCACGGGACTCTCCTCGACCAGGTCCGGGCCGCCGCCACCAACCCCGACAAACTGCCCCCTCTGCCGACCGCCAAAAGTCAGGAAGCCCGCGACACCACTCACCCCGCAGGCTGGCCCCACCCGCCTCAGCCCTGCGGGCTTGAAGCCTACCGCCACCTCGGCGACCTCAATGGCTCCAAGCTCCTCAAAGATCCGGGCTGCTTGAAAAAGCAAATTCATCTGCTCTTTGCCCACCTCCTTTCGCAAAACGTCCGCTACGCTGAAATACGCTGCTCGCCCGGAAACTACGCCTCCACCGGTCGCTCCTCATGGCAGGTCTTGCAAGACATCATCGACCACTTCAATGCCTCCATGGACGCCGCTCCGGAGAACTCCTGCCATGTGAATCTCATCATCATCGGGACCAGACAACCCCGGGGAGATTTCCGCACCCAGCTCATCCGCCACTTAATGCTGGCAGTGACCGCTGCCGAGCATTTCACGGACCAGAAATCCTGCCGCGTCGTCGGGGTTGATCTCGCCGGATACGAGGACCCGACGACCCGCTCCCACTACTTCCGCGATGACTTCCTCCCCGTTCATCGCGCCGGGCTCTCGCTCACCGTCCACGCCGGTGAAAACGACGATGCTGAAGCGATCTGGTCCGCCATTTTTGATCTCTCGACAATGCGCCTCGGCCACGCCCTCTCCCTCGGAGAAAACCCCGCTCTTCTCCAATCCGTCGCCCACCGCCGCATCGCCGTCGAGATGTGTCCCTACGCCAACTTCCAGATCAAGGGCTATCCCCTGGATCACGACGCCAGGACCGCAAGCCCTGAGAACCGCTACCCCCTAAAGGCTTATCTCGATGCCAGCGTACCCATCACCGTCAATACCGACAACATTGGCATCTCAGCCGCCAGTTTGACCGATAACCTCCTCCTGGCCTCCCGTCTTTGCCCCGATCTCACACGGCTCGATTTTCTCCGCCTGCTCCGCCACGCCGCCGACTCGGCCTTCGGCCCGACTTCCCTCCGGCAAAACCTCATCGAAACTCTTCAAAAAAGCCTCCCAACTCCTGTTTGATTCTATCATGACACACACCTATCTGGCCACCCTTGGAGGAGCTCCCGACCCTGTTTTTTTGCCGATCCGGGAGCTTCCTGAACTCACGCGGATCTTTCTCTTCGCCTCGCCCGAAAGCGAAAAAAGTGCCCGCTCCCACATCGAGGCACTGCCCATTCAGCCCACCATCATCCACACCCCCGATGTCAACGACCTGACCCTTTGCTACCAAACCTTCCGCCAAGAAATTCTTCACATCCTCGAGACCTCACCTCCCTTGGACACCCTCCTCTGCAACATCACCGGCGGGACCAAGCCCATGTCCGCCTCCCTCATGATGCTGGCGACCGAATTCCAGCTTCCCATGACTTACATCGGGGGCACTTCCCGCGATAAAGAGGGCGTGGGCATCGTCAAAACTGGAACCGAAGTCACGCTACCCCAGCAAAACCCCTGGCAGAGCCTCGGCCTTCTTGAACTCCAGCGCATCAAATTCCTCTGGGACAACGCCCACTTCGCCGCTGCTGCCGAACTACTGCAAACCACCGGTCAACGGCTCGACTCCGACCTCTGGCTAACCTTTTCCCAACTCGCCAAAGCCCACGCCGCCCGCCTCCGCTTCGACTTCACCACGGCTCACAAAACCCTCAAGCTCGTCCGCCGTGCTCTCCCAGATCATCATTCCCTCCAGGAGGACTTGGGCCCACTTCGGAAAATCTGCGAAACCCTCGCCAAATCCACAAGCCCTGGCGCCGGCGACCCCCAACTCCTCCTTCGCGAACTCCTCGCCAGCTCTGCGCACGCCGCCCACCAAGCTCGATACGAAGACGCGGCCGCCCGACTCTATCGAGCCATCGAACTCTGGGCGCAGATTCATCTCTTTGAGCAAACCCGTGAGTCTTACTGGGACGGGAAACTACGCTACCACAAGAACGCCGACAAATCACAGGGGGCACCCTACCCCATCCCCGATGCCCTGATGGAGTCCTCGTTTCTCGACAGCATCCGTTGTCGAGGCTCCTACCCCGAGCGACTGGGCCTCTCCGAACTTTTTCTAGCCCTCGATGCCCTTCAATTCAAACCCGCCCAGACAATCGCGGTCGATATTCTCCGAGGGAGAAACCACTCCAAATTTCTCAGCCTGTCTGCAAAGCGCAATGAATCCATCCTTGCGCACGGGACCGTCTCGGTCACCGAGCAGAAATTCCATGAGATGAAAAACACCCTGTATCAACTCATCCCGAATTTTCCGGTCATCGCCCACCAAGAGATCCTCCCACCACACTTCCAGGAATCCTGGCTCTCCCCCTAAGCCCCAGAATTCATAATTCTAAACTCTTAATTCCTAATTCCTAATTCCTAATTCCTAATTTCTAATTCCTAATTTCTAATTCATAATTCATAATTCATAATTCATAATTCATAATCTCATGCCCTCCGCCTGGCTCACCCTCCCCCGTGGCACCGTCCGCCTCACCTCCCAACGACTTGATGTCTCAGGAGAAGGTCACGACGGCGAAAAAATAACCCGCCAGATTCCACTCCGGGATCTCGACCGCATCATCGTCAACTCCGGAGTGACCCTCACCGGCCCCGCTCTCGGTGCCCTGATGGATCACGATATACCCATTATCCACATGAACCATTCGGGAACCCGCTGCCTTGGCACCACCCTCTCACCAGCGGCCCACCATGCCCCGGCCCGCATTCTCCAATACCAAACAACACTCGATCTCAGCCGCTCACTTCCCCTTGCCTCCCGGCTGATCACCGCAAAAATTCGGAACCAACGCCGGCTCCTTCAGCGCCTCGCCAATGACCGTAAAATTGATTTCTCCACCTCCCTTCACCGGCTCAATGCTCTCATCCAGCGAGCTTCCAACCCTGCGGACGTCTCGGAGCTCCTCGGCTTTGAAGGGGCTGCTTCCGCCACCTATCTCTCCAACTGGGCCCGCCTCCTTCCCTCCAACTTCCCTTTTGAAAAACGCTCACGCCGCCCTCCTCTCAACCCGGTGAATGCCACGCTCTCCTTCATCTCCGCTGTCCTCACTAATGAGATGACCGCGCTGATTCATGGCCATGGCCTGGATCCCGCCCTTCCTGTCTTCCACTCGCCCGATTCCGGGCGCCCATCGCTTGCGCTGGATCTTATTGAACCTTTCCGCCCCGTGATCGTAGAAGCTCTCACTCTCGACCTCTTTTCACGCTCGATGCTCCAGGAAGAACACTTCCACCCCACCGAGGATGGCGGAGTTCACCTCTCGCCAGCTGGCCGTAAAAAACTCATCTTGCAGTACGAAAAACGCCTTCAGCGGGAATTCTTCTCCACCCAACGCCAACACCGTTCCTCCTTGCGGCAGCAAATGGATAATTCGGTAAGCCGACTGAAATCAGCCCTCAACCATCCCGATGAATTCTCACCTTTCCTCATCAACTGAACTCTCATGGTGGGACAATCTCTTCCCACAGGTCCCCTATCAATGGTCCCCACCCGGAAATACCTCCATGCTTATCCTCATTGGCTACGACATTTCATCCCCCAAACGCCTTCAAAAAGTCGCCAGGCTCTGTCTCGACTACGGCGTCCGCACCCAATATTCCTTTTTTGAATGTCAACTTGATGCCCTCGACTTCGACTCGCTTTGGTCCCAACTCCTCGAACTCATTGACCCGGATGAGGACAAACTCGTGGCCTATTCCCTGGATGCCAAGTCAGCCCGCAAAACCCGGAGCGCAGGCCAGATGGTATCCCCCGAAAAAGTGGTTTGCTACCTCATCTGACGCCACTCCCCAAGCCAGGAAACCCATGCCCTCACGTCATAAGCCACAACCCGTTGCTAAACAGTCACCGAGGCACATTCCCGACTCTCTGCCTTTCCTTCCGACAAGCCCTCAAGCCTTCACTTCAGCATCTCCCGTCAAATCACACTCTTTGGCCTTGTTGTTTCTAGGGCCCGAGGATACGGCTCTCCCACATCCCCCAACTGCCGAAAGGCAATGATGACAGCAAATGTCCAGTTTGCATTGTCGTCTGCGATCAATGCTCCCACATCCCCCAACTGCCGAAAGGCAATGATGACTGTCCGCGAATTGACAAGAGCGGATTCGTGATCGGCCTCCCACATCCCCCAACTGCCGAAAGGCAATGATGACTCGAGGGCGGGTTTTGAGGGTAATGACCCCTGTTTACTCCCACATCCCCCAACTGCCGAAAGGCAATGATGACAAATTGTTGACAGCAAACGCCGTCAACAATTGGGGACTCCCACATCCCCCAACTGCCGAAAGGCAATGATGACGCGTATTCAGTCTGCGATTCAATGGCTGTTTCCAACGCTCCCACATCCCCCAACTGCCGAAAGGCAATGATGACGTGCTGTCCTCATAGTCCTCCAGATATTCAGCGAGTGCTCCCACATCCCCCAACTGCCGAAAGGCAATGATGACTCCGCTAAAATGACAGCCTCGTTCCCGTCGCGGGCTCCCACATCCCCCAACTGCCGAAAGGCAATGATGACGCGGCGATGAATATTGGGTCGCTCATTTCCCGCCTCCTCCCACATCCCCCAACTGCCGAAAGGCAATGATGACTCTCCGCAGCGGGATTCCCATTGCGGAGAGTTGGAGTCTCCCACATCCCCCAACTGCCGAAAGGCAATGATGACGATCCCACGTGATGCGCGATGAGTTGAGCCATTTACCCTCCCACATCCCCCAACTGCCGAAAGGCAATGATGACCCTCTATCATTTTGAGAGTTTCATCGGACTCTGTTTTCTCCCACATCCCCCAACTGCCGAAAGGCAATGATGACTTCCGTTGCGGGCTTTGATCATTGCGTCGGCCAGGCGCTCCCACATCCCCCAACTGCCGAAAGGCAATGATGACCGGAGAAGACGCGGATTCCCTGCTCCTCGAAGAATTCCTCCCACATCCCCCAACTGCCGAAAGGCAATGATGACCCGGGGAACGGATTAGGAATCAAGCTCTTCAAGAGCCTCCCACATCCCCCAACTGCCGAAAGGCAATGATGACGATTTTCAGGATCGCTCCAAGTTGCGATAATCTTGCTCCCACATCCCCCAACTGCCGAAAGGCAATGATGACATAACTTGGCGTGCTTCTTCTTGTGATTCGACTTCTCCTCCCACATCCCCCAACTGCCGAAAGGCAATGATGACGGCAAAATGTTGTCGATCTCCCTGGCAATCGCGACAGGGCTCCCACATCCCCCAACTGCCGAAAGGCAATGATGACGCCTTGGCCTCGCGGGCGGCGAGATCGGCAACTCGCCCTCCCACATCCCCCAACTGCCGAAAGGCAATGATGACCTGGAGCTGGTGGATCGTACTTTTGCTGGCGCCCAGGCTCCCACATCCCCCAACTGCCGAAAGGCAATGATGACCAAGTATGGCGCTTTGTTACCCTTCGGCAACAGGCCACTCCCACATCCCCCAACTGCCGAAAGGCAATGATGACCCCTGGCAATCGCGACAGGGAACCAGACGACGACTTGCTCCCACATCCCCCAACTGCCGAAAGGCAATGATGACCGAGTTCCACTCCTTCGAGGTTGACTCTGGTTTCCTTCTCCCACATCCCCCAACTGCCGAAAGGCGATGATGACCCGGGCCTCGCGCTCGCGGAGTTCGGCGAGTTCCTCGACTCCCACATCCCCCAACTGCCGAAAGGCAATGATGACTCTCGCGGAGACTACGACCCGTCGAGGGGGCCTTGGCCTCCCACATCCCCCAACTGCCGAAAGGCAATGATGACCTGTTGCGGCGCGGTCGGCCAGGAGGTTGGACGGGGCCTCCCACATCCCCCAACTGCCGAAAGGCAATGATGACTTCAACAAGCGAGGCGATTGCGGGTGTGGGTGTGGGTCTCCCACATCCCCCAACTGCCGAAAGGCAATGATGACTCGCTCTTGGGTTTTGCTTCAAGAGCCTCGATCTGCCTCCCACATCCCCCAACTGCCGAAAGGCAATGATGACTTCCACCACCATTTCGGCGCTGGCTCCAGATCCAATGCTCCCACATCCCCCAACTGCCGAAAGGCAATGATGACCAAACACCCTATCAGCGAGGGCTTCGATGGTTTCGGCTCCCACATCCCCCAACTGCCGAAAGGCAATGATGACTAAAGTCGGGGTGCGTCCTAGTTATATTGACCCATCCTCCCACATCCCCCAACTGCCGAAAGGCAATGATGACCGCCAAAGCGGCTGATCTGTTTTCAAATGACCTCGCTGCTCCCACATCCCCCAACTGCCGAAAGGCAATGATGACGCCGACATGCCCAATCTTTGGCAGATGTGGTTCCCAACTCCCACATCCCCCAACTGCCGAAAGGCAATGATGACCAATTTCTTCGGCAGCGTGCAGCATGATTTCCGCACGTCTCCCACATCCCCCAACTGCCGAAAGGCAATGATGACTGGCAATCGCCACTAATAGGGCGATGCCGACATACCCCTCCCACATCCCCCAACTGCCGAAAGGCAATGATGACTTCTCGTTGTTTGAGAAGTCGACCCGGCATTCCATCTCCCACATCCCCCAACTGCCGAAAGGCAATGATGACTCAGAACTTGATACGCCCCCCAAATGCTCGGCTCGTCGCTCCCACATCCCCCAACTGCCGAAAGGCAATGATGACCTCCGCAACGGGACTCCCATTGCGGAGAGTTGCCGGCCTCCCACATCCCCCAACTGCCGAAAGGCAATGATGACCGTTTTCATGCACCTGGAAACCCGCCGCCTCGGGTGCTCCCACATCCCCCAACTGCCGAAAGGCAATGATGACCTCCTCGAAAAATTCGACCTTTTTGGCGAGCATTTTGGCTCCCACATCCCCCAACTGCCGAAAGGCAATGATGACCGCTCTTGCTTTAGTTGGCATCCAAATTTTATAAAAGCTCCCACATCCCCCAACTGCCGAAAGGCAATGATGACTTCTTGGAGATTCCAACGTACGCGCGGAAGCACTTCATCTCCCACATCCCCCAACTGCCGAAAGGCAATGATGACTTTCGAGGGCGTAGATGTAGTAGGTAAATTGCGAGTTGCTCCCACATCCCCCAACTGCCGAAAGGCAATGATGACCCCTGAGTTCGTCCGGTTATAAATCCACGCTTCAAAACTCCCACATCCCCCAACTGCCGAAAGGCAATGATGACAGGGCGGGGTCGCTCCAATGGATGAGCTGTCCTACGAGCTCCCACATCCCCCAACTGCCGAAAGGCAATGATGACTTCGATTTATGGGAGTTGGGTTTTTCGTTCATTTCCGTCTCCCACATCCCCCAACTGCCGAAAGGCAATGATGACCCCTCGGAGGTCAACACTAGCCTATGCCAGTTGCTATCTCCCACATCCCCCAACTGCCGAAAGGCAATGATGACCGCGAGGTCCAAGACTTCATCGCCAAGGGCTTCACGGACTCCCACATCCCCCAACTGCCGAAAGGCAATGATGACCCGGTTTCGAAGACACACTCACAGATCCGTTGGACCTCCCACACCCCCCAACTGCCGAAAGGCACTGATGACCCCTCGTCATTCCCGAGGGCGGAGTCAATCCGGGCCACTCCCACACCCCCCAACTGCCGAAAGGCACTGATGACCTCCTCAGGGGAGTAGGTGGCGGCCGGATCGACTGATGACTCCCACACCCCCCAACTGCCGAAAGGCACTGATGACACGGGATTGCCATCGACGCTAAGTCCTACGGCGTTTCCTCCCACACCCCCCAACTGCCGAAAGGCACTGATGACCCCGGACATGCTTTGGCGGCTCTTCTTTTTGCGGTTTTCTCCCACACCCCCCAACTGCCGAAAGGCACTGATGACTTTCCCGGATTCGGACGGCGGTTTCCTGCTGGACCTGCTGTTGCGCTCAAGCCCGGCAATGCGGGTCTCAAGGTGCTCCGCCCGGTCCCACTATTGAAGAACCAAATCGGTAATGGCCTAGGGATCCACCTTGGCCAGGGCGATGAGTTCTTCTCAGGTGGGACGCTGCACGGCTGTTCTTACGAGGACTCGGTGCTTACCTTTCTTAAGGACCTGAATAGTTACCTTGGTGTCGTGGATGAAATTCCCTTGGGTGCTCCTCAGGGCGAAGTCGACCAAACGGCGCCGGTCACCGGCTGACGGTTTCGAGATCGGGCGCGATGTCTTCATTAATTTCGGAGTCGTTCCTCACCAAGAAATCGGCTGAATCCAGAAGGCATCGTTTACCGTCGTGGAGGCATTCCCCTCAACCACTTTGCGAAGCTGATCCGCCCACCGACTGGCCTCGCGACGCTGCGTCCCGTAGTAGCTAAATCGTCGTCTGTCGATCAGACTGATCTCAGGCGTTTCACGATCCGAAAATGCAAACAAGGTCTTTCCGGTCCCGGCATCCACGAAGCGCCCTTCGACCCCAACCGAGGGGCGGTTAACGAACCCCGCGAAGGGAATAAGCAATTTGACCACTTGTGCGGCCGGACTTCCCGGAACAACCTCCACCAGATTGGTCTCAAGGATCATGAGACCCTTCGATTCTATGGAAATGCCGGTTTGCACAAAAGCCTGACGTCCCGTGCTTTGATCAAGACCTTTTTGAAACTCCCCGGTTGCAAAATTAGCGAACTCTTCGGCATCCTTCCGGTGATTCTCGCCCAGGTTTCGTTCGCTCACCGCGGCAAGACCTTTGCCCAGGTCACGAAGACGATCCGTCTTCATCGGAGTCACCGCAATCGTGGTAAACTTGCTCAGATCGGCCTCAGGATTTTTCCAGGAACGGCTGAAGGGAAGCATCTTGTTTCTAGTAAGACGGGCATCGTCGGCCCCCAGAAATCCCGAAGGGGCGAGGGTGCTTGAATTGCAGGAAACGAAGGCGAAGGCGAGAGGAGCAATGAGAAAGATACGGGGAAGTTTCATCGGGGAGGACGCTATCCCCGACCTTGGTTTGCGCAAGCACATCATTCCTTCGGATCTTCCCCTCCGGGACGATGAAAAACCAGAGAGTTCCAGCTCTCGATCTTGAGCCACCCGGGCGGGCTTGACGTCCCATGAAATCACGGGCAAACCCGCTTTTTGTCATGGCACAATGGCTTGCTTTCAAATAGGACCCATCCCATGACATTTCGTTCCGGTTCGGCGCTGCCCGCACTTCTGCTCACCTTCGCCTTTTCCTCCCTCCAACTGGGAGCCATTGAAAAAGACAATCGGGGCCGATGGGAAAAACCCGCAGGGTCGGGACCCGACAAGGAGGTCCCGGGATACCTCATCAATCTGGGACCGACCGGAGCGCGCGCCATTCTGGAAAGTCAGTCATTTGTCGTGAAATACCTCTTCGGAAACTCCCCGGCAGTTGGTCGCCTGAAGTTGGACGATGTTATCACGGGAGTGAATAATAAACCCTTTCTCGTGCCCCATACCTTCGGCCACCACATGACGCGCATGAAGAACTTTCCGGACATCGGCTACGAAGGTCCCTTGATGGATTTTGGAAATGCCATCGAGGAATCAGAAGGCCGCGACGGCAAATTGACGCTCTCGGTCACCCGCGATGGCAAACCTGTGGAGGTCGTTATCGAGCTGGAAGCGATCGGGAAATTTTCAAAAACCTATCCCTACCATTGCGAGAAATCGGCTCTCCTCGCGAAGCGGGCCTCGGAGTATCTTTCCGGTCATGAGTGGATTCTCAAAGAGCAGTGCCACGCCAAGTGCATGAGTGGCCTGGCCCTCCTCGCGGCGGGAAAGATTGAGGAAGCCAAAGCGCTCGCCCACGCCTGGAATACCCGTCCGAGCGATGGCATTTGGGTATGGCCGATCGGATACCAATGCATCTTCCTCTCCGAGTATTATCTCCTCACCAAAGACGAAACCGTTTTAGAAACAATCCAAGCTCTGGCCGCAAAACTGGAAGCAGCCCAGGTCGAAGATATGGCCAACTACCAGGACCGCACCCATGGCAAGATGGGGAACGTCGGACACAAGTTTCGCACCGGCGGGATGGGCCACAATACCAACGTCGGCGGCTATGGCACGATGACGATCACAACCGCCCTGGGGCTCACCGCCTGGGAGCTGGCCAAAAAATGCGGGGCCACCGTGGATCAGCAAAAAGTGGATCTGGGATTCGACTACCTCAGGAAAAGCACCACCGAGACCGGATACATCGGCTATCATACCCACGTCGGCGCCTATGCCGCCGCCGGTCGCCAGGGACTGGCCGCCGTCGCGCACACGCTTGCCGGAGACAGCAAGGTCAATCGCGATTACATTCACTTGGTCGCCGGTGGCCTGAGCCGCTCGAAGAAGTATCTCAACGATGCCCACGCCGACAGTGTCCTCTCGGTCTGTTGGGGGCTGATCGGCGTGAACCTCTCTGAAGACAAGAAGGCCATCCGTGACATGATGGACTACAACAAGGCATGGCTCAATATGGCACGCTGCCACGATGGCTCCTTCGTCGCACTTCCCGGACGGGACATGTTTGACAAGGGCTACTACATGTCCTCACGACTGCACCTTACCGGCACCATGGCCTTGGTCTATTCCATGGATCACCCGGTCCTCCAGCTCCAGGGCAAGAAGACCGAGCCGGATCAAAACTGAAGGAATCAGCCCGGTCGTTTTTGCGGCCTACTCAAATTCCAGCTCCGAGAGCTTGAGGGGATAGTGCATGATCTTCTCCCCTCCGGAGTTGATGATGGATAGCTCCACCGCTTCCTTCGCCCAATCAATCTCAATCAGTCCGGCATTGAGCTCCCAGTAGGATTTGCCCAGGCGAAAAGAATTATCGGCCTTGGCCCAGGATTCATTCGTGTGGGAAAATCCACTGCTGGTGAAATCAAAAAACGGGTATCCCCCGAGGTCCTTCTTCGACAACTCGGCGAAATGCACGTCGCCTGAAATCGCGAAAGTATGACCAGCTTTGTGCTTCTTTAAAAGATCGAAAAGCCGCTTCTGCTCGTGCGGGACATTCCCCCAATTCTCCATTCCCTTTTCAACCGCGAGCACCTGGATGCTGCTCGCGATGATGCGGAGATCGGCCGGAACCTGGAGTTGTTTGTCGAGCCATTGCCACTGGGCTTCTCCTAGCAACGTCTTTCCTGAATCGTTGGAGGGGACATACCAGCCCACCGTGCCGGGCTTCTTCTTTCCCTTCGCTCCCGGCAGCTCATCACGAAAATATCGCGTGTCGAGAAGGAGGATCTGACAGGTTTTTCCGGGGCCACCAAAAGTGTAGGAACCATAAACCCCTTCGCGCTTGCGGCGAGGCGAGTCAGGCGGATCTTTAAAGAAATCGAGGAAGATCTTCTCCGACTCCCCGCGCTCGGGATAAGATTTCCCCCCATCATTACTTCCGTAATCATGATCGTCCCAGGTCGCGAGCAAAGTGGTGGCCTCACGCAGCTTTCGGAACCCTTCGACCGCCTCCAACTCGCCATACTTTTTCTTCAAAACCTCCATGTCCCGGGTGTCTCCGTAGATATTGTCGCCGAGGAAAATAAAGACATCCGGACGATGCCCGATCACCGCCTCAAACATTGCGTCCTTTTTGTCCTGGGGATTGTAACAGGAACCAAAGGCAATGGTGTCGACAGCTTCGGACTTTTGAAAATCACTGCGGATTTCTCCATATCCTGTTGATAAACAAGAAACCCACAGGATTCCCAACAAAGCACACGGGTTGAGTTTTCCGCTCGAAATGAACACTTGCGTTTTAACCATGGGACCATCCTGACAGAATGGGCAATCCTGGGAAAGATTCAAAATCCAACAGAGCCCTCGCCTTGCCCCGCCGGCGACCGCCACACTCTTGAAGCGATCCATCCAGAAAATCCCCCCACGCCCGTCTTTCTCGTTGAACCACCGCGAAACTGTTTTTTGACCTCACAAGCTGTTGGAAGGTCTCCCGGTCCTCCTCGTAATGCCCCGCAGATTTTGGTTCCAAGTGGTTCCAAGTGGGAGATCACCCGCCCCCGGGGTGAACGAGATCGCCCACAAATGACTCCACTCCGGTGGCTTCACGGGGTGCCGCTCCGACGGGTAACGATTCAGGTCCTTAGGAACGACTCCGAAATTAATGAAGACATTTGACATCGAGACTTTCGACCCCGACTCCACCACTCCACCGACCATTCAATGCTACCTCGACGACGTGCTTTTGGGTGAGCGCTTGGCATCGCCGTATCAGTTCGAAGCCCCCTCACCAAACCTTGGCGGACATCTCATTCACATCAACGTAACCGACGAGGGTGGGATCCTGCCCCAAGACCACGTCCACTTCGTCATCGAACCCGCGAAGCTCGCCAACCACCTGCAGCTCACTGAAGGCAATCCGCTCCAGCGCGGTTTCTTGGTTTCCGACCGCGTTTACTGGACCTACGGCAACGGCGTGATCCGGAGTTCCTCCGCTGGCCACAAGTGGGTCGAGGCAGCCTACCCCGCAGGGCATACGCGTCAAGGAGACCCACAGCTTCCCGCAAAGCGGGTCAATCCCCGGCAGGGGGGACAGAAGGTAGCGGTGGGTGAAGCCCACGGTTTGCGGTTCGGAAGGGATGGGCACCCCGGCAGGGGCGCGAGATCATCTTGGAATTCTTGCGCCCCTGCCGGGGCGCCCTGCTTGCGCTTTCGTCCGACCCCAGGTTTCACCCGGGGCTACGTTCTTGGCCCCCTCCGGGGATAAGATGCTCACTTCGTTGAGCGGCGACCACTCCTTGACGCGTATGCCCGCAGGGGCCAACCCTCATTTGAAGGCGTTCAAACCCTCGCCGACAACGGAGAATCTTTTGCCATTCATCACCCATCCAATCTTGGGGACCAGTCGCGATGGGGGAGTCATTCGCGATGCCATGGCTACGCCTCGATCAACTCACAGGCGCGAAGCCTGACCCCGGGATTTACCGTGACTTCTGTGGAGGACCGCAGGGAAAAGTGACCTTGCATAGCGCGATGTTGCTGGAGGCCTTGCTTCTCTTCGAAACCGTGTTGGGGGAAGACCGCAGCATCTTGAATTTTCTGAGCAAAATAAAACGAAAGCGTGCGCGCCACCGAGCGGCGCATCGAGATTGCCGAGAAGATTCATGCGACCCTCGTCTCGATGGGAAGCGGGATCAGTGACGGGGACCCCTCGCAAATCTTTGGCTCACCCTCGCTCAAAATGCCGGAGTAGAAACCGAACGCTTCGCCGACAGCACCCGCTCGATCCGTGAACTGATGATTTAAGGAACTCCTCAAACTTCAATCGCCCTGCCCGGATCCGGAACAATAATCCGGTCCTCAATCCCTCGTCGCTTGGCCTCCGCAAGAAGACGCACGATGGGTTCATCGGGGTGCTCGTTGCCGAGTGGAAAGGTCCCGTAGTGCATCGGCACCATCAGTTCCGCCCCGAGGTCCTCGAAAGCCTGGAGCGCCTCCTCGGGATTCATGTGTACATCGCGACCGCTCGGTGCCTCGTACGCTCCGATGGGAAGGAGGGCGATGCAGATATCCTCCCTCTCCCCGATCTCCTTGAAACCGGGAAAATAGGCACTGTCTCCACAATGGAAAACCTTCCGCGCTCCCGAACCGACGAGAAAGCCGCCGTAGTCGCGTTTCACATCGGCACCATAGCGCGCGCCCCAATGATGACTGGGTGTATGCACCACCCGCATTCCGGAAATTTCGCGCTCCTCCCACACCTTCATCTCGGCGATGGAGCCAAACCCCAGCCGTTTCACCAAACTCCCGCTGCCCCGGGGAACCACGATCCCTTCCTTGGTCTGAATGGTCCGCAACGACTTCTTGTGCAGGTGGTCAAAATGGGCGTGCGAGACCAACACCAAATCAAGCTCCGGGAGATTGGCCAGCAACAGTCCCGGTTCCCGCTGACGCTTCACCGGACCGTGCCAGTTCGCCCAATTTGGGTCAAAAATCACCGCGTGCGACCCAAACTGCACCAGAAAGGAGGCATGCCCGATCCAGGTCACGCGGACCACCCCTTCCTCGGGCGGAGCAATGATCGACTCTTCGGTTTGGCCTTCCCGTTTTTTCAAGAGCTGCGGAATGAGACGATGCCGCCAAAAGGTATAATTCCGGCCGGGCCACCCTTTCTTCGGGCGCAGTCCGGAATTGCGATTCTCTTGCTCCATAACCTCAGGTGTTAAGCGAGGCTCCGCGAGATTTCGTCTGCCCAATCTTTGGCAAGACCGGCGTAATCGGTATTTCCTTCGGCGTAGGTAATTCCCCGTGAGACGTTGATGACACTCGGGGCCACCCGTCCGCTTCCCTTCAGCGAATCAAGGCTTCCACCCTGGGCGCCGAGGCCCGGAACCAGCAGCGGCACATCGGGCAGGTTGGCGAGAACATTCTGGTCGGCATTGGTAAGTCCAACGACGAGCCCCGCTGTCGTCTTCTTCCCTTCCTTGATCGCGCGGGTGCAAAGATCGCCCACTCGTTCAAAAAGAGCCTTTCCTTCACAATCCCGACGCTGGAAATCGACACTCCCGGGATTCGAGGTGACCGCAAGAAGATAGACCCCCTTTCCTTCCCAGTCCAAAAACGGCTCCAAGGTGTCATAGCCAAGAAAGGGATTGAGCGTGACGGCGTCAACGCCCCAGTTTTCAAAATAAGAGCGCGCATAATACTTTTGCGTCTCGCCAATATCACTGCGCTTGGCATCGAGAATGACCGGGACCTCCTTGGGCATCTCCTCGAGCAGCCCTTCCAGAATTTCAATCCCCTTAAGCCCCATCGCTTCAAAGTAAGCCATGTTCGGTTTAAAGGCCGCCGCGTATTCCGCCGTCTCACCGACCACCCGGCGAAGAAACTCCACGATGCCCTCGACTCCGCCAGCGGTGAGATCAGGACGCGGATCCAAGCCCACACACAGGGCCGATCCGGTCGCGTCACAGCGGGATTTCAGACGCTCGGCGTAGGTCATGACCGGACTGTATTCTTTGCAATCGGAGTGGCAAGCCGACATTGCAAGCGCATTAAAACCAAACACGCGACCGAAACCAAAATGAGCCCGAAGTTCGCCGCCAGCTTGAGCGGATAATTCGTGGGCTCGGAATCCTTCCCGTAACACCCACAGTTAATATTCAACCCCTTCGACCAGACCCAGGCGATGGCCACATTGAAGACAATCAGCATTCCGAGAAGGATCACGAGTCCACCGGACTTCCCAAACCCACTCGCGACCGCCAGTCCCGCAAAGATTTCTACCCAGGGCAGCAGGTAGGCAATGATGGCATCCCAAGGCTCTCCCACGATCTGATAATTCCCCACCGCTTCAGTAAACGCCTGCAAATCCTGCAACTTCACAACGCCACTCCAAACAAAAAACATCCCCAGCCCAATTCTAAGGATCCACTCGGTCGTTTTCACAAGGAGGACCCTACGCTCAAAAACCGGAATGACGAGTCCTTCCTGTCGTGTCGAAACCCCTGAAAACTCAAATTTCTTGATCATCAACCCAGTTTCCCAAGACCCGAGCCTCGCTTCCTCCCCCGATCACGGGATGTGGAAAGAACGGGCCAAGATCCGAAAATACCGCCATTGGCCGCATGGCCCCAGCCAGTCTTTGCGGCCAATTTTTTTGCCCGGCCGACTCGATTGCCCCACCCCAATCCTCAAGTTGAAAAATGCACCCTTTTCTTTTCAGGAGCGCTCTCTAAAATCCCCCCATGATTCCGATCAAGAAAGCATCGCTCCTTCTTGCCGCCTCCCTGACTTTTGTTTCCTGCGGTAGCAATCCCGATGCCCCCAAACTCGCCAGCATCACCCGTGCCGGCGAGGGCACCGCACAACAACTCTATAATTCCGGGTATGCCGCCGAGTCCGCTGGAGAACTTGGCAAGGCCATGAAATCCTACAAGACCATCACCAAAAAATACCCCCTCTCTTCGGTCGCGGCCAACGCCACCTACCGCTACGCCAAACTTCTCGAAAACGATCGCGAACCCCTCGATGCTTTCGATGCCTACGACGCCCTGCTCACCAAATATCCCGCCTCCCCGCACTACGCCGAGTCGATAAAACGCCAGGAAATCATCGCTCACCAGGTGGCGCAGGGTCACATTAAGAACTCTTTTATTGGCATCAAATCCCGCCTCGATGTCGAGAGGACCGCGAAAATGCTGGGAAAGGTTCGCGACAATGCCCCGCGGGCCGCCTCGGCCGAAAAAGCCCAATTCGCGATCGGCGAGGTCTACCAAAGCGCCGACAACAAGGAAGGAAACGCCATCGAGGCCTACCAGAATGTCGTCCGCGACTTCCCCAATTCCAAGTATGCCCCCGAGGCCCAATACCGCATCGGTGCCATCCTCCTCAAGCAAGCCGCCGAAGGAAACGAAGACGCCGCCAACCTCGATCGCGCTCAAAAGGCGCTCGATGACGTCCTCATTCGCTATCCCAATCATCCCCGCGCAGCCGATGCCCGCCGCGAAATTGCCAAGATCAACTCCAGCGATATCCAACGCTCCTACGACGTTGCGGAATTCTACCGCAAAAAGGGACAAACCGCGTCCGCTCTTTTCTACTACCGTGAGGCCGTCCGGAAATCAAAACCCGGACCGCTCCGCTCCAGAGCTGAAGCCTGGATTTCCAAACTTTCTTCCTGATCCCCGGCCTTCATGCGCGTCCTCCTGACCATCCTCTGCCTGGGCCTGCTCAGCTCCTGCGCGGGCTATCGCTGGGGTGGCAACAAGCCCTCCCACCTCGCGGAGGTCCAATCCATCTACGTCCCGCTCGCCCAAAGCCGCGTCATCTTCCCCCGCGTCGAGGCCCTCGCCACCAACTCCGTGGTCGATGCCTTCACGGTCGATGGGACCTATCGCATCGGGTCCTCAAATAACGCCGACGCCACCCTCCTCCTCACCATCGAGCAACTCACCTACCGGCAGGCCCGCTCCGCGCGCGAAGACGTTCTGCGCTCCGAAGAACTGCGGCTCGAAGTCACCGTCTCCTACCAACTCATCGACCCCTCCCGCCCGGGAACCATCCTCGAGTCAGGAAAGGGCCGGGGCCAGACCCGCCTCTTCGTCGACGATAACCTGCAAACCGCCCGCGCCAGCGCCCTGCCCGACGCCCTCCAACGCGCCGCCACCAGCATCGTCGCGCGCCTCGCCGACGGCATCTAACACCTCTCATGGTCACCTTCGTTCCCACCCCCATCGGCAATCTTGGGGACATCACCCTGCGGGCCATCGAAACGCTCAAGCACGCCGACCTCATCGCCTGCGAAGACACCCGACATTCCATGAAACTTCTCAATCGTCTCGAAATCGCCCGCCCCTTGATTTCACTGCACGACCACAACGAGCAACAACGGATTCCCGAACTCATCTCCCGCGCCAAGGAAGGCAAGAACATCGCCATCATCTCAGACGCCGGAACCCCCTGCCTCTCCGATCCGGGTCACCGCTTTCTCAAAGCCTGCCGCGACCAGGGGATCGAATTCACGGTCCTCCCCGGCCCCTCGGCCATCACGACCGCCCTCGTCGCCTCCGGATTTCCGCCCCACCCCTTCTCCTTCCACGGCTTCCTCCACGTCAAAAAAGGGAAACGCGGCAAGCAACTGCAAACCGCCCTCGACTCCCCTGAAACCACCCTCTTCTTCGAATCCCCGCACCGGCTGCCCTCCACCCTCGAAATCCTCAGCGAACTCGCTCCCAATAACCGCATTTGCGTCGCCCGCGAACTCACCAAAACCTTCGAAACCCTCCACCACGGCACCTCCACCGAAATACGCGAGTACTTTTCCGAGCGCAAGGTAAAGGGCGAAATCGTCCTCCTCATCCCACCCCGTTCCGATGAGAGTTGATAAATGGCTCTGGGCCGTCCGGCTCTACAAAACCCGCAGCCAGGCCTCCCACGATTGCTCCGCTGCCAAAGTCAAACGCGACGGAAAGGGCCTCAAACCAAGCACCTCGCTGAAAGTCGGCGATACTCTCATCGTCCCCAGCCACGACAAGCTCTTTAAGCGCACCGTCGAGGTCGTGGAACTCCTCGAAAAACGCGCCGCCGCCCCCATCGCCCAGGCCGCTTACCTCGATCACACCCCCGCCGAAATCCTGGCCGAAGCCGAGAAGCGCCGCCTCGCCGAAAAGGCCAACCGCCAATTCCGCAAGGAAGGCGACCAAGGCCGGCTCACCAAGCGAAAACGCCGCCAGTGGGAAGAAGACGACGGCGGGAGGTTCTTCTAGGGCGATTTCTTCTGCCGCGATATTTTCTTCTCCACTCTCACAATGAGCGCGCCGATGAAGAGAATCATCACCGTGAAATAAATCCAAACCAGCACCACCAGGAAGGACCCAATGAGCCCGTAGACACTCAAGCTCGACCCAAAGGAAAGCATCGACATCACCGGACTTCCCAACTCCCAAAGGCCCGCCGCGACCACCGCACTCACGAAGGACAACTTCCACGACACTCTCGCCTTTGAAAGATATCGATACAACAGGGTAAGAACCACGACGTTGATGACCGCACCCAATGGAAGAGCAAGATAGTTCGAGATCTGGGGCACGATGATCAACTTCACCGTATTCAACTCCCCCAGGGTTCTCACCCCGAGTCCGAGCACAAAAAGCACGATCACCAAAAGACAGACCGCCACGATGATGGCAAAGGAACGGGCCCGGCTCGAGACCGCCTTCCGCAGCGCTCCGCGAATCCCCTTCTCCTTGCCCCGGCGGTTGACGTCCCAAATCCGGTAAAACCCCCGGTCAATTTGTGCAAACACCAGCGAGGCCGTGAAAAGAAAGACCACTCCCGCCAACGGCCCGTTCACCAAGGCCCGGTCCTGTACCTCAAGCAGCACCTTCGACATCGATTCCGCAAATTCAGGCGACATCTGCTGCGAGAGCAACTCCAGAATCTCCTCCCGGGCACTTGGCCCATCCGGCATAAACCGGAAGAAATATCCCACTCCCGCCACCAAAACCATCATCAACGGGAAGATCGAAAGCGCCGCGTAGAAGGCCACCCCCGCCGCAAGGGACGCACATTCGTAATGCTCCCACGCGTGCACGATCACCTTGATTCTCTTGAACATTTGCTAAAATCTAAAAGAATCCGATGATTTTAGGAAGCCCAGCCCCACCCCTTCCGTAACTTTCCATGAACTTCCCGATAGGATTTCCTCGCGCGGCCCATAGAGCCAGCGGAACTCCAATCCGTCACACCCAATTTTTCTCGAAGATTCCCATGCCCAAAGCCCTCACATTCCTACTTCTCAGTCTTGCCCTGGCCAACGGTGCCGAAAAGGTTGACTACAATACCGACGTCCGCCCCATTCTTTCGGACAAGTGCTTCCTCTGCCACGGCCCGGACAAGAAGAACAATAAGGGAAACCTCCGCCTTGATGACGAAGCTGCCGCCCTCGGAGCCCTCAAAGACTCCCCGGGCAAGCACGCCATCGTCCCCGGATCGCTCGAACAATCCGTCTCTTGGCAGCGCATCATTTCCAGCGATCCCGACGAGGTCATGCCCCCGCCCGAGTCCAATCTCACCCTTTCGGAGTCCGAGAAAAAAATCATCGCCCAATGGATCAAACAAGGAGCCACTTACGAACCCCACTGGGCCTTCATGAATCTCCCGGACTCCGTCGCCCCCCCCGAAATTAAAAATCCGGCCTGGGTCCGCAATCCCATCGACCAATTCGTGGCAGCCACACTCGACGCGGAAAACCTCAAACCCTCATCTGAAACCAGTCCCGTCCGCTGGCTCCGCCGCGCCAGCTTCGCCCTCACCGGACTCCCGCCCACGCTTGCAGAAATCTCCACCTTCAAAAGCGAACTTCAAACCGATCACGAAAGCGCCTACGAAAAAGCCGTCGATCGCTCCCTCTCATCCCGCGCCTACGCCGAGCACATCACCACCCCTTGGCTTGATGGTATCCGCTACGCCGACACCTGGGGATATCATGCCGATTCCGATTTCACCGCCTGGCCCTATCGCGACTACGTCATCCGCGCCTACCAGGCCGACATGCCTTTCAAGCAATTCCTCACCGAAAACATCGCCGGCGACCTCCTCCCCAATGCCACCCGCGATCAAAAGCTCGCTACCGCCTCCAATCGCTTCAACCGTATGACCAACGAAGGAGGCTCGGACCAACTCGAATTCTTCGTCGATGGCGTCGCCGACCGCGTCAACACCATCGGCACCTCCGTTCTCGGCCTCACCATGGAATGCGCCAAGTGCCACGATCACAAATACGACCCCATCCTCGCCAAGGACTACTACCAGCTCTTCTCCTTCTTCAACTCCATCAACGAAGACGGCCTCTACATTCATGGCAATATCTCACCTCCCCCCAGCCTCCTCCTCCCCGACGACAATCAGCAAGCAGAACTCGAAAAACGGAGACAACACTCCGCAAATCTTGAAAAGAAGCTCGCCGACCTCAGCGATTCCGCCCGCCCCGATTTCGAGCAATGGAAAACCACCCTCGCGCCCGGCACCCCTCCCGCCCTCGCCGACCTCACCGGTGATTTCGACTTCAACAAGAACCTCGTTTCAAAATTCCAGCCTCCCGGGAAAGACGGGAAAACCAAGAACCTCGCCATCTCTCTCGGCGGCCCGCAATACGTCGAAGGCCCCTCCGGACTCGGCGAGGCCGTCGCCCTCGATGGCGACAAAGGAGCCGCTATTGACAACCTCTTCCTCAAGGATCGCTACGATCCCTTCACCATCGCGCTATGGGTCAAAGATACCCTCCGCGAAGAACGTTCGGTCGTCATCGCGCAACGCTGCCACGGCACCGAGATCGGCTACAACGGCATCGATCTCCGCATCGAAAATGGCTTCCTCAACGCCCGCGTCTTCCGCGCCTGGCCTGGCAACGGCATCGGCATTCGCGCGGTAAAACAACTCCCGAAAAATGAGTGGCATCACCTCACCTACACCTACGACGGCCTCTCAAAAGCCTCCGGCCTCCGTCTCTACCTCGATGGAAAGCTCATCGAGACCACCACCCTCAACGACAAACTTTTCAAAAGCGTCAATACCAGAACCTACTCCGACGGCAAATTCACCCTCGGAGCCATCTTCCGCGGCCCCGGCTTCAAAGGAGGTCAGGTCGACGAGCTCAAAACCTTCGACCGCCCCCTCCTTCCCGCCGAAGTCCGCCACCTCGCCGGCCAGACCATCGACCTCACCACTCTCCCGGACGACGAACTCTACTCCTACTACCTCGCCAATCATCACGAGGAATACCGCAAAACCATCGCCGAAATCTCCGCTGCCCAAAAAGCCATCGTCCAACAGGAAGACACCTTCACCGAAGTCCCCGTCATGGAGGAAATGCCGAAACCACGGCCCGCCCACATCCTCGCGCGCGGTGACTTCAATGCCAAACGCACCCCGGAAAACCTCGTCACCCGTGAAACTCCCGATTTTCTCATCCCCTTCCCCGCAGGAGCCCCACGCGACCGGCTCGGACTCGCGCAATGGCTCACCCTCCCCAATCACCCGCTCACTTCCCGCGTCTACGTCAACCGTATCTGGCAACACCTCTTCGGCGAAGGCCTCGTCCGCACCCCCGAAAACTTCGGACTGCAAGGTGCCCTCCCCACCCACCCCCAACTCCTCGACTGGCTCTCCCGTGACTTTATCAAACAAGGCTGGAGTACGAAGCATCTCGTCCGCCAAATCGTCCTCTCCGCCACCTTCCGCCAACAATCCGCTTACACCGCCGACCTGCAAGCCCGCGACATTTCCAACAAACTCCTCGCCCGCGGACCGTCCCATCGACTCAGTGGCGAAGAAATCCGCGATGCCGCCCTCGCCTCCTCCGGTCTTCTCATCGAGAGCACCGGCGGACCGCCCGTCCATCCCTACGCACCCGACGGGAACGGAAAAGAAAGCCCCCAAAATGTCCACCGCCGCTCGGTCTACAGCTATTGGAAACGAACCAAGCCCCAGCCAAACATGATTATCTTCGACAAACCCCCACTCGAAGTCTGCAGCGTCAAACGCAGCCGCACCAACAGCCCGTCTGCCGCCCTCGTCCTCCTCAACGACCGACACTTTGTCGAAGCGGCCCGCAAGCTCGCCACCACGGTCATTCAGGAAACGACAACCCTCGACGAACGGATCCACCTCGCCTGGCTTCGTGTCACCAGCCTCACTCCCACCAAGGACGAACTCCGTATCCTCAAGGAAATCTTCGCGCAGTCCCAAGCGGACTTCCAATCACAGCCTGCCGAAGCCGACAAACTCCTGAAGGTCGGGGTCTCGCCTCTCCCCGAAAATCTCAATCCCATCGAAGCCGCCGCCATGACCGTCGTCTGTCAGGCCATTTACAATAGCGACGCCGCCATCTGGAAACGCTAAACACTCCAGCTTATGAAATTCCTCCTCTTCTTCATCCTCACTCTGACCTCCTTCGCCGAATCCCCATGGCCCGGCAAAACATCCTCCTTCCACGGCTTCGATCAATTCGATTTCAAACACAACGACGTCGCCTGTAAAATCGTCGTCCCCAAGGACATCGCCAAAGGCAAACCCTGGATCTGGCGCGCCCGCTTTTTCGGACACGAACCCCAGACCGATATCGCCCTCCTCAACAAAGGCTTCCACGTCGCCTATTGTGAGGTCGGAGGACTCTACGGCGCACCCAAAGCCGTCGCGCGTTGGGATCACTTCTACCAATACCTCGTCGATGACCACCGCTTCTCCAAAAAACCCGCTCTCGAAGGCATGTCCCGCGGCGGACTCATCATCTTCAACTGGGCCGCCAAGAACCCCGACAAAGTTTCCTGCATCTACGCCGACGCCCCCGTCTGTGATTTCAAAAGCTGGCCCGGCATCAAGCCCGAAATTCTGAAGGCCTACAATCTCACCGCCGAAGAAGCCCACGCCTACCAAGGATGCCCCGTCGACAACCTCGCTCCTCTCGCCAAAGCAAAAGTCCCCCTCCTCCACGTCGTCGGACAAGCCGACACCGTCGTTCCCGTCGCCCAAAACACCGACATCATCGAAAAACGCTACCAGGAACTCGGCGGCCAATTTGAAGTCATTCGCAAGGAAGGCATCGGCCACCACCCCCACAGCCTCAAGGACCCGAAGCCCATCGTCGATTTTATCCTGAAGCATACTTCTCCATAGATCACCCTCTTTTCCCTATGATCTCAGACCACATCGACCCCTTCGCCGTCAATCGTCGCCACTTCTTCAAGAAGACCTCCACGGGCATCGGCGGGATGGCTCTGGCTTCGCTGCTCGCCAACGATTCCGACAACGGAGTGCTGGGCGGACCCGAAGTCGCGCCCAAGGCCAAGCGCGTCATTTACCTTTTCCAATCCGGCGGGCCGTCCCAATTCGAACTCTTCGACAACAAGCCCTACCTCCGCGAGCACCACGGCGAGGAACTCCCCGATCACGCCCGTGGTCGCGAGACCGGGATGTCCTCGAACCAGTCCTCCATCCCCATGGCGGGATCGGTTTGCACCGAGTTTTCCCGTCACGGAAAAAGCGGACAGGAAATGAGCGCCTTCATCCCCTGGCACCACAAGATCGCCGACGATATCTGTATCATGCGGAACGTCTACACCGATGCCATCAACCACGACCCCGCCATCACCTTCATCCAGACGGGCGCGCAAATCGCGGGTCGTCCCTGCATCGGTTCCTGGCTCTCCTACGGCCTCGGCACCGACAACAAAGACCTCCCGAACTTCATCGTGATGGTCAGCAAAAACGGCGGAGGCCAGCCTCTTTACTCGCGCCTCTGGGGATCGGGATTCCTCGACTCACGCCACGCCGGGGTCAACTTCCTCGCAGGCAAGGATCCCGTGCTCTACCTTTCCAATCCCGATGGCATCAGTCCCAAGGCCCGCCGCTCCATGCTCGATAAACTCAACGAGCTGAATTACGAGCAATTCCGCCGCGAGCTCGATCCCGAGATCGAATCCCGCATCGCGCAATACGAAATGGCCTACCGCATGCAGTCCAGCGTGCCCGCAGTCGTCGATACCTCGGACGAACCCCAATCCACTTGGGACCTCTACGGCGAAGAAGCCAAAGACCCCGGCACCTACGCCGCCAACTGCCTGAAGGCCCGTCGCCTTGCCGAACGCGGCGTGCAATTCATCCAGCTCTACCACCAGGGTTGGGATGCCCACGGCGGCCTTCCCGGCTCCATGACAGACCGATGCCAAAAAACCGACCGCGGGTCCGCAGCCCTCGTCATGGACCTCAAACAACGCGGACTCTTGGATGACACCCTCGTCATTTGGGGGGGCGAATTCGGGAGAACGTCGTACTCACAAGGTCCTCTCAGCAAGACCAACTACGGTCGCGATCACCACCAGGCCTGCTTTTCAATGTGGATGGCCGGTGGCGGCATCAAAGGGGGCATCACCGTCGGACACACTGACAAATACGGTGCGAAAATTGTCGATGCCGATGGCAACGAAGTGCACGCCGACAAACATCATTATGACAAGGATGCAATTCACATTCACGACCTCCAGGCCACGATCCTTCATCAGCTCGGGATCGACCACACCAAACTCAGCTACAAATTCCAAGGCCGCCGCTTCCGCCTCACCGACGTCCACGGCGACATCATTCGTCATATCTTGGCATAGCGGGCGCAAAGCTCAAAACCCTCCACCGGCTTCCAGGGGAACAACTACTTGCCCCCAACTGACACTTCATGGCCGCCGTCCGCCTTGCCAGTCCTTCCAATGCCTTCGCCGCCCGGGCGACCTTCCCGGCATCGCTCGTACCTTCCGGCTCGCCGAACTTCATCCCGATCCAGGGATGAAGATCATCTTTCTAAAAAAACCTAAAGGCCTCCGGATGCTCCCCCCGGAAAGCAAAGAATTCGATTCCGTGTTTCTGATATTGCAGAATCTCCTCCTCAAATTCTGCCACATGTTCCCGCCTCCAATCACGAAGCCATCTGGAAAAAGCGGAAATGGAAAAACCCGGAAACGACCTTTTCAATTGTTAATCGGGTCCCTTTCGATGATCGCGAAGAACCTTTTCAGATCGGCCACTACAACTGCGTTCAACTCTGTCGTATCTCCTGCTGCGGCAATATCTCCCTGGAACACTGGCCACTGATCAACCGGAGTATCAAGCCCGGTGCTGCTCACAAGGTCGTAAACCTTGCCCTCACGACTATTCCACGCAAAATCAAAAGTTCCGGGAGTTTCCGCAACCGGGACAATTGCCAACACAAGACCAGACGAAAACCCGGCCCCGGTAGCCCCAAAGACCTCGATTGAATCCAAATCGATGGCACCGCCCGGAGTCGTCCAAATGAAGGCGACTTCCTGACCTGCAAGCCCTTGGTAGCGGGCGTCCGTCAAATCCACCTCGATCCTTTGCCAATCGCCTGTGGTCCTGCCGGGTAGATCAAGATCTTCCCACAAATACTCATCAACGGGATCCAAACTTGTCTTAAACTGACCCCCACGCCCCCTTCCACCCGTCCCGCCTCGCACGTCAAATTCGATCTTTTCAAGATTCAAGGTGACGCCCTCAGGGATCACAATCGACCAGGAGCCGATCGTAGCGCCTTCAAGACGAGCCGGAAAATCAGGACTGGTCGCGCCAGCCTCGTTGGCTCCTCCATCATTTCTCAGGAGTCCGTTTGTCGGAGAACCTCCATTTGTGCGGGCAAAAGTCCATCCGTCGAAAAGGCCTGCCCCTCCATCGGTGCCGCTCGAGACCGAAATACCGTCCCCGGCATTCAAATCATCGGGAGTGCGGTCAAAAACACTCTGTTCCCCACCCTCAAAATTGACACCCGCAATGACGTCCCCACGTGAGGATCCCACCAATGCGAACGCAGAAACCAACATCAATTGATAAATTTTTCTGAATTTCATAATAGCTACAGTAACAACCAACGCACTCACAAAAGTCAATGAGATTCCCCGACACAGGATTCACTCCTTCTCCCTTACGATTGGCCGAAGAGTAATGATCGATCGAAACGCGTCCCCACGGATCCAGCGAATCGCCTCAGGAAACCTGGTCGGATAAAAATTATCCAACACTCCCGCAAGCTCCACTCCATCGATCTTCGCCCAGCCTACCCCGGCCACTTCATGCCCCCAGGAAAGCTCCGGCTGATGCGCGACCCGGACGACACAGGAAAGGAGCACCGGCCTCTTTGCAGCAATCTCCTCTTTCAGTTGCGCCATCGAAAATTTCGCGATCTTGCACGCGATCGGAACCTCATGCTCCCTGGCGTCATCCCGCAGAGCCTTCGCCAACTCACCGGGAAAGGCTCCCGCAAGCGCCATCCCGTTTTCGGTGAAGCCATCAGTATCAGGATAGAGCGTCATCGTGAGCCGCGACCGCAAACGTTTCGCCAGATCAGCCTTCGTCCTTCCATCCGCACCGCGCCATTGGGGAAATTGCTTCGAGCTCCAAAAGGCCACCACACTTCCTGCCGCCGTCGGAACACATCCCGAAGCCACGAGGCGCCCTTCCGCGTCTCTCATCGCAAACTGCTGCAAGCCTGGAACCCCCGTAAGGGCCCCGGCCTGATCCCCTTCAATCTTGAGTTCCGCATCCAGCGCGAACTCGACAAGACGACCCTCGCCCCAACAATCCCACATCACATGACCGGTCCTTTCATCAGGCCCACTGATCGTGGCTGACCAAACAGGCGGCAAGCCCGTGGACACCTCAAGATCCGCCTTCTGTTTGACCAACGTCACGTCCTCAAGCGTCGCCCCTTCCCAGTCCTTGGACCAAGGCTGCGAGAGGATCTCCTTGAGAATAATCTCGCCCCTTTCTTCATGCCTGGGCTCCTCCGAAAGCACCGGGGTCTTCGCACTGGCCGTGAAAAGAGACCCCAAAAACAAGGTCAGGATGACTCCAAATTTCATAGGCGCATCCTAACGCGCTCGCCTGCTGAACACGAGGCAATTTGCATCGATCCCGGGCCGCTCAAAATCCCTGCAAATCCAAGTCCGCGCTCTCGATGAGATCAACCCGACGCTTCATTTTCTTCTGAATGATCTTAAAGTGATGCTCCTCCTTCGGCGTCACCAGGGAGATCGCCTCGCCCGGTGAACCCGCCCGCCCGGTCCGACCAATCCGGTGAAGATAATCCTTCGGTGAACGCGGCAACTCATAGTTGATCACGCAGGGAAGCTCCTGAATATCGATTCCCCGCGAGAGGAGGTCGGTCGCCACCAAGACCTTCGCCTTGCCCGCTTTAAAATCTGCCAACGACTCGCGCCGCGCACCCTGGCTCATCTTGGAATGAAGGATGGAAGCCGCGATCCCGTTCTTGCTCAGCTTGTTCAGAACGCGGTCAGCCGTCAGGGTCGATGACACGAAAATCAAAACCTGCTGAAGATTCCCCTGCTTGATGAGATAGCGAAGCAGTGGGCCCTTGCGAACTTCCGAAACCGCGTAGGCGACCTGGTTGATCAGTGTCTCCTCTTCCCCGTCATGCGCAATCTCCACCACGACCGGATTCGAGAGATGCCCTGCCAACTCGATCTTGCCAGTCGCTGAAAAGAGCAAAGTCTGACGCTTTCTCGATAGAAGCGAAAGCAATTCATCAATCTCAGCCTTGAATCCCAGGTTAAGCATCTTATCCGCCTCATCCAGAACCAGCGTATTGACCGACGAAAGACGAACGGCCTTGTTTCTCACCAGATCCAGCAAGCGCCCCGGCGTCGCCACCAACAAGTTGACCTTTCCGAGAGCTTCCATCTGCTTGTTGATGGAAACCCCTCCAAAGACCACGCGGCAGCTGAGATCGGAATGCAACTCCGTGAGAAGCCCACGAACAACCTGGAAGATCTGATCCGCCAACTCACAGAACTCACTAAACGACCTCGTTTAGGCCGAAGGGGTGAGCAAGTTGAATTCCCCCAAATTTTCTGATTTTCCGCCGGTTTTCGATTTGGAAACCCCGGTTCCCGCGCCCAGCTAAACATTCCGGG
>Ga0209491_10000821_pt1 | contig 62353 bp, 54 predicted proteins | sample BON02_FD_187213 | JGI IMG/M metagenome (GOLD analysis project Ga0209491, IMG submission 187213) | Freshwater microbial communities from Lake Bonney liftoff mats and glacier meltwater in Antarctica - BON-02 (SPAdes) (version 2) | ecosystem: Environmental > Aquatic > Freshwater > Ice > Glacier... | reverse complement strand
AAATCCGCTCCAATGGATCCTCGCGCGTCCTCCACGAATGGGGGGCCTTTTCCTGCTTCAGGACATCATCCTGCCGTAAATACTTCCGCGCCGTATTGCGCGCCATTCCTGACTTCTGTGCACTCATCATAATTGATTTTCCTTGGTTGCGCTCATCGCTGAGCCTGGTGAGTTGGGTTCGTGTGACCACAACCCGAGGAAGCACCAGCCAACCCCGCCCGGCGTCAAACCGCGAAACGCGATCCACCCCCAAAAAACCGCCCAACCCAAAGGGTCAGTTTTAATTGTCGTCAGGGGTCAATTATAGTTGTCGTTCTACAGGAGTTCCCGGAGGGCGGTTTCATCGCTGCCGCAGGTGGGGAGGCACCATTTCGAGCCAGTAGCAGGCTTTCCTCAATCAACCCCCTGGTACCCCCTCTCCGATCCCTTCACCGGCACCCTCAAGCGCCCCAGGCAAAAAGCAAATTCCTAGCAGTAGCAGTCAGTCAAATTCCTAGCAGTAAAGCAAATTCCTAGCAGTAACGCGGAGAAATCGTCTCACCCTTTACTGATCTATGCCCCATCCGGGAAATCATGGATGCCGCCGTCGTCAGCCTGACCGGAGGCACTCCGACCGAGAAAATAAAACTCTCCTTCGCCCTCCACATGATGCGCACCTTCGGCGACGAAGACGGCGTCTTTCTCGACCTCATGGAAAGCTAGCAACAACCCGTCATGGACTTCGAAAAAACCTTCCCTCTGCGCTACTACATCAACCTTGGACGCCGTGAAGACCGACGTACCGAGCTGGAGTATCATCTCGATCAAATCGGCATCACCGCCCAGCGTTTCTCCGCCATTGATTCCCGCTTTTGCCGGAGCCCACGGGGATACGAAAACAAAGGGCGTTACGCCCTCGCTCTCACCATCCGCCTCGCCATCCGAAAAGCGAAACAACTCAAGGCCCTTGGCCTCTAAAAATGCGGCCCATCGTCCTTCACCGGAGAGCTGATCGGTATTGCGACCGAATGCGGCGCAATCGCCAGGCTCAAGTGATCGCGGCTTTGGAAGAGGTCGCGAAGCTTGCCGAGATCTCGCTGGAATTCCCCCGACCTGCGCTTTGAGGCTGGTTTATTTGGATGATCGGTTTTACCAGAAAAATTCGCCAGGATATTTGGAAGGGGACCGTCGGGATTGAACGTATTTGCTGTGGTTGAGGGGCAGTTGTTCGATTTTCCCTTGAGTAGCACCCAAGGGCATTTCACCCGCTCCAGAAAGAAAAGTCTGCCTCAGTGAGAGACCCGATCTCTTTGCGCATACCATTCATTAATTCCATCGTGCTGCCGCAGTTCCCAGGATTCTGCCTCTTTTGAAAATGGCTTTTCTGTGCGAGGGTCGGGGGTGAATCGGTTTGTTCAACTGTTGACTCTTTCTCTGGCGCTTCTGTTTGGAATTCTCACGGGCTGCGGGACGACCGCCAGCGGACCCCTTGCTAAGTCTGGAGCGGTGAAGAGGGAATCGGTTAAGTTCTCCATGCAGACCGACGTCATCATCTCGCCCGCCGGCTGGCCTGCCGTTCTTCAGGCTGACTTTTATCGACCGGAAAGTGAGCCCCTTTCGTCGGCCGTTTTATTGATCCACGGGGGAGGGTGGACTGGCGGGGATAATCGGCACCAGATGCGTGGACTGTCCCGGAAACTAGCGGAGCGGGGCTACTTTGTGATGAACATCACCTACCGCCTGACTCCTGAGTGGAGGTGGCCCACCCAACTCGAGGATGTCCGGATGGCCCTCCGTCACCTGCGGGAAAATTCCGGACGGTATCAGGTCGATCCGGAGCGGATCGCCACGATGGGTTATTCCGCAGGTGCCCATCTCGCGGCGATGGCCGGACTGACGGATCGCGGAATTCAGGCGATGGTGTTGGGCGGTCTCCCCGCAGACCTTGCCCTTTTTGAAAAAGGGCCTCTTGTCGTGAAATTGATCGGAGGGACGAAACAAGAATTCCCCGGTAAATATGCGGCAGCGTCGCCGGTCAATTTCGTGACGTCACAAAGCCCTCCCGCCTTCATCTATCATGGCACGCGGGACGAGTTGGTGCCGCCAAACCAGCCCAAGGCGTTTGTGGCGGCGCTCGCGAAAGCGAATGTTCCCTACGCACTCGAATGGCTGGGAGGTCGGGCCCACATCACGACCTTCCTCTTTTCCCACGGGACCACCAGCAGGGCGATCGATTTCCTGGATCGGGAGATGGGACGCTGACCCTAATGGCACTGCTTTGAGGAATTTCGGAGTCGCTCCTAAAGCAGTGCCATGCGACGCCGACCCGGCGTTGCCGTCCATCACAAGTGTTGCGGCTTCGGGGTTCGATGTTCCCATCCGGATGTTCTTGGCGGAGCTTCGCGAGGGAATCCCAAAGCGTGCGACGGTGGCGATGGGAGTTCATGATAGGAATCTCTGCGTGGCCCGTTTCGAAAATCATTCATGGAAGAAAGTTGCAACGAAAGAGTTTCGCTCCATCATTCCAGAGATGGCAACGATTGATTCCTCCAGGGCCTTGACCGACGACCTCGTTCCGGTGGCTCGATTTCCGTTGCTGAAGGATGCCCAGGAGCACGCGTTGGTGGTTCTTGCGATGAATCTGGACTGTCTCATCACGATTGATGAATCGGGGTTCTTGATTCATGCAGACGAGGCCTTTGCGGTGGCGATTCACGAGGAATTCCGTCTCTATGAAGTTGAACAGCGAACGGCTCCCCGACCGGCGCATGTGCCCATCTTTGGTTCCGGAGTGGAATGGGCCCTTGTTTGGATTGTCACCTTGCTCTCTTGCTTCACCCAACAATTGCAGCATCCCGAAATCGTGGATCAGTATGTGAATTCCTCGATTGGTGTGATTGGTGAAGGTCAGATTTACCGGTCTTTCACAGCCCTTTTTCTCCATGGTGACTTAAATCACTTGATGGGAAATGCGGTCTTCGGTCTCATCTTTGGAATCCTGGTCGCAAATTCCTTTCGGGCTCTTCTTGGATGGGGGCTCATTCTTTTGAGCGGTTTTCTCGGAAATTTGCTCAACGCCTGGATCTTTTTTCCTGACCCCTTCCAGTCCCTCGGAGCCTCTACGGCGGTTTTCGGGGCGCTCGGATTGTTGGTCGGATCGGGGTTGAGTCTGGCGTGGGATGAGAGATCCTACCGAAGGGGTCTGCGGGCTTTTGCGCCGCTTTTGGCGGGAGTGATGATCTTCACCATGAATGGCATCGGCGAGCCGGGAGTGGATACCCTTGCCCATGTCAACGGGATGGTGTTTGGCGTTCTTCTTGGATTTCCGGTCGCGCAAGTTCTTGCTAGAAAGGCCGCTTAGAAGCGTATCCGTGACATGCGAACACTACTGCTGACGGCTCTCGCGACGGCCTGCCTCCATGCTTACACCCCGGTTCCCCTGGAGGAAGGGGTCCCGGCTCCTGACTTCTCGCTCCCGGGGGTTGACGGGAAGACTTACACCCTCAAGGATTTTTCCGGCGGGAAGGCTTTGGCCGTTATTTTCACCACCAATCATTGTCCTGATGCCATTGCTTCCCACGGGCGCATGACGGCATTGGTCGATCACTTCAAAGGCAAAGGGGTAAAGTTTGTGGCGATCAACAGCAACTCGCCGGAGGGCCTGCATCCGCCGGAGTTGGGGTGGACGATTTTCGACGACAGCTTCGAGCACATGAAGTTGATTGCGGCTGATTCAAAATTCAATCTGCCCTACCTTTATGACGGAGAAACCCAGGAAGTTGCGAAAGCCTATGGAGCGGTGGCCACCCCCCACGTTTTCGTCTTCGATGCTGATTTGAAGCTTCGTTACAACGGCCGCATGGACAACGGGAAACGACGCGTGGGTCCGGTTGAGAAGAACGAAGCCCGTGACGCCATTGAGTCCATCTTGGCAGGAAAGGAAATCGAGGTGGTGAAAACCCGTCCGGTCGGTTGCACCACAAAGTGGAAGGAGAAAGCGGGCATGGTGGCCGGGGAGGATCGCAAGTGGCAGGAGCAGCCTGTGACGGTCGAGCTCGCCGGGGCTGATACGATTGCCGGACTGGTGGCGAACGAGGGGCGCAGTGGCATGCGCCTGATCAATCTCTGGTCGACCAGCTGTGGTCCCTGTGTGATGGAATTTCCCGACCTGGCCTCGATTTACCGTCAGTATTCGTGGCAGGAATTTGAATTCATCCCGGTGAGTCTCGATGCGCCCGGGGACTTGGAAAAGGTGACAAAATTCCTGGAGCGCCATCAATGCGGGCTTTCTCCGCGCACCAAGCCCTTGGTGGAGGAAGACGGTCGCAAGACCAACAACTATATTTTCGAGGGGGACACCGAGGAACTCGCAAAGGCGGTCGGACCAGAGTGGAATGGGGCTTTGCCTTATACCCTTCTCGTTGGTCCGGACGGCGAGGTTCTCTTTCGTCATTCCGGCCGGATTGAACCGCTCGAGTTGAAGCGCAAGATCGTTGCGCAGGTCTGGAAATCGAACGCGGAGTAGCGGCTGCAATCTGAGCGAGTTGGCTCCGATGACGGGGCCTCTTTTCCTCGCCGGACGGGATGGGCATTCGAGGTGATTTCGAAAATCTTCGCTTCTCAGGAATCGATGGGGAGAAATTTCTTTTATTCTTTGGTTCCCTTTGCCGGAAATGTGTGGCACAGGTGCCAATCCATTGCACTTTCACCATGTCCCAATCCATTGAAGATCTGAAAGCCATTCTGAAGGCTCATCCCGAATTTACGGTGACCGAACCGGAACCCGGCTTCCCCGTGATCGGGGTTCAAACGTCGGTTTCCGCAGCCACGATCGCGCTTCATGGCGCACAAGTCTTGACGTGGGCTCCCACAGGCCACCCGCCCGTCCTCTATGTCAGTCCCAAGGCGAAAATGACCCCCGGGACGCCCTTGCGGGGAGGAATTCCGATCTGCTGGCCCTGGTTCAACAAACATCCTGAAGATCCCTCGAAGCCCGCCCACGGCTTTGCCCGCACCCGTTTCTGGGAGCTGGTGTCGGGAGATGTTTCAGGAAAAGTTGCGACGATGGTGTTTAAACTTCTGCCGGACGAAGAGACCCGCAAATTGTTCCCTTATGATTTCGAGCTGACCGCCACCATTCGAGTCGCAGACAAGCTGCGCGTGAAGCTCAACATGAAAAATACCGGTGAGGAAGATTACCGGGTGAGTTCGGCGCTGCACACCTACCTTTCACTCGGAGACATCGAGCGGATTCAGTTGGAGGGGGTCAAGGGCTCTCACTACATGGATCAACTCACGGATGATGTGGAAGCGGTCTATCAGGAGAAAAATCTCCAAATCAAAGGCGAGGTTGATCGGATTTATCAATCGATGTCATCGGTGTTGATTCGTGATCTCGACCGCCAGCGCTCGGTATTTGTCGATAAGGCCGGCTCCCGTTCGACGGTGATTTGGAACCCTTGGAAGGCGAAAGCGAAAACCATCACCGATCTGCCTGATAGCGGATATAAGGAGTTCGTTTGCATTGAGTGCGCCAACGCCGGAACCGACAAGCCCACACTTCGTCCGAATACTTCCCACACCCTTGAGACCATTATCGGTCTGAGGCCCCTGAACTAGTCCGGGCAAAAAAATACCTCACTGCGGTAGCACCGAAAACCGCAGCGAGGTGGATTCTCAAATTCCCGGGTAGGGAGGTCATGAGAAAAGAGTTTGGCCGGAAGGTTCTTACTGGAATTTTTTGGCCTTTAGAGAGGTCTTGAGCATGGCCAGGAAGGGCTTCACCCCTCCGGGCTGATAACCGGCCTTTTTGAAGACCTTGCCGTTGGCATCCATGAGGAGGACGGTGGGGAAGCCGGTAATTTTGTATTCCTTGGCGACGGCTTCGTTGGCCTTCTTTTCAGCTTCAGGGAGTGGCGTCTTTCTGGGGAAGTCCAAAACAACGACTACGAAGTCTTTTTCGGCGGCCGTTTTAAAGGTCGATTTGGAGAACACTTCCTTATCCAATTTGATGCACGGGGGGCACCAATCGGATCCCGTGAATTTTACCAGAAGGTCCTTCTTTTCTTTCTTGGCCTGGGCCTTGCCGGCTTCAAAATCGGTGAGAAAATCTCCCGCGCTGGCAAGGCTGACGGAAGCGGCAGCAATAACGGAGAATGCGATGGTTTTTAATGGGTTCATCATGACATTAGGCGTCTCATGGCGGGGTTTTATTCCAAAAATATCGAATTATTTTTGGGGAATGGTAATTCCCCCGCATGAAACCACGCCTGATCGTCGCGACCCGCAATGCCCACAAAGTCGATGAAATCCGGGCGATTCTGTTGGACTTTGATGTTTGTGATCTTTCGGTGGTGGAGAATCCACCGGTCGTTGAGGAAACGGGGACCACCTTTCTCGAAAATGCCACGCTCAAAGCCGTCGCCATCAGCGAGCTCACCGATGCCTTGGTTTTGTCGGATGACTCTGGTCTGGAAGTGGATGCGCTCGGTGGAGAACCGGGGGTTTATTCGTCCAGATACGGCGGAGAAGAGGGGAATGATGCCTTGAACAACGCCAAACTTCTCAAGGAAATGGCGGGACGAAAGGATCGCACGGCACGCTTTCGCTGCGTCATGGTGCTTGCCCGGAAAGGCAGGGTGCTGGCGGATTTTTCGGGGGCCGTGGAAGGGCGGATTGCCGACGCGGGTGCCGGAGCGGGGGGCTTTGGCTATGATCCCTTCTTTGTTCCCGAAGGATTCGAGGCCTCTTTTGCCGAACTGGGGGAGGGAATTAAGAATACTCTCAGCCACCGGGCCCGCGCACTCGAAGGGGTGAAAGGGTGGCTGGGGGATAGTATTTAAAAGGAATTGACTTTAAGGGTAATCAAATCAGGTTCTTTTTAAATTTTCACCCTCCCCTCTATGAATTTTCGATTTTTTCTCCTTCTCTCACTGGGCTTCGTTCTCGCAAGTTGTGGAGTGGACCCTCGCTGGGGGCCTCCGCGCACGGGTTTGCTGGAGCCGTTGAAATGGCAATATGAAGGACTGAAGCCGGGGTCAGGCTTGACGCAGGCAATGCCCGTGGCGTTGAGCGCGAGCATGCCTTAATTCTGCCTGAATTGGTTCCGGGCTACTTGATCTCGAAGGAGAAGGGGCCGGACTTGGTGACGAGCGAGATCATCTGATCGGACTGAGCTGCAACTTCGACGCCGGAAACTTCTTTGAGGGACTTTCCTCCTTCGGTGATTGTTTGACCTTTTTGGACCGGGAAGTCCATGCGGGCGAGAATTCCGGGAGGGACCGTGACTTCAATTTTCAAACCACGGTCTGCCAGTTTTTCCCAGCGGACTTCGACCCGGCCGGAAGGGGAATCGTAGTGCGCCCTGACCCACTTGACGGAATCGTCGCTTGGGATGCTGGGGGCGATGCGAATTTGCTGAAAGCCCGGGATGGAGGCGTCGATGCCAGCGAGATGACTGAGCATCCACTCGGTCGTCCCGGTGCCGATGAAGGCCGGGCGTTGCTTGTCGGAGAGACTGTGCAGCACCTTCACGGCCTCGTTCTGATGACCAATGAGCGGGAGAACCTGAAGGAGGAAGTGGGCTCCCACGGGGCCGACTTTTGCGCCGTTTTTTTCGAGCGAGGTGAGAAAATCCTGAATGACCAAATTCAAGTTCTTCTCGAGTTTTTGGCCCTTGCGATCTTCAGGGAGAACGGCGCAGCGAAGAGCGAGGAGCTGGGCGGTTTGGGAGTCGGGCTTCAAGGCACCGGCTTCATTGAGATACTGTTCGCCGAAGCTTTGGCGAATGCGGGCGGCATAGTCCTTGAAGCGGATGACGTTCAGCGGCTGCATGGCGGGGCCGGCGAGTTCGCGAACCTGACGGTTGGCATACCCGAGGTAGGTGAGGTCGGTGAATTCCGCAGTGACGTCTTGCGCCTGGTATCCTTCGCCCCATTTCTGACCTTGGAACGCCGTGTCGGCTTTCTCACGGGCCATCATGTATTTCTCGAAAATTTCCCAACGTCCTTTGACAAACTCGCTGTCTCCGTCCATCCACCAGAGGGGGTAGTTCACAGTGATCCCTGCGTCGGATGACACAGAGCCGAAATGTTTTGTCCCGGGACGGATTGGGAAAATGCCTTCTTCGGTTCGCTGGGCGTCCATCATGCGCAACCATTCGGTGAGGAGGGCCGCCGAGTCGAAGTTGAAAAGATACTCGCGGGCGGCGCGCTGGAGTTCGGCGCCATTGCCCAACGCGGCGACCTCGCCTTCTGAGAATTTGTCGATCTTGCCTTGCAGCGCTGTGATACTATCGGCGTAGAGTTGATTAAGGACAGGTGAGCTGCTCTCGAAGCCTGAAGTGCGGGCGGGTTTTGACAAAACAAGTTGACCTCCGACCTTGAACCAGGCGTCAACGGACCAGTCGCCGAGTTCTTTGTTCTCGTCGCGCACGCGGACCTTCCAATGAACGGTTTGTCCTTCTTTGAGGGGTTTTCCTGCCCAGGGGACGAATTGCCGTTGGCCTCCGTTTGAAATTTCTCCCTTCCAAAGGTCGGCCTTTTCTTCGGTGAGAAGCTCGTTACTGCTGGCGGCGAGAATCTGGTAGCCGGTCTGGACCTTTGAGCGTTCGTCGGAAATGAGATGCCAAGAAAGCCGGGGCACCGTGGAGACCCCGGATGGATTGACCTGATTCTCGACCTTGGGAAGACCAACCTTCATCGGGGCCGCGAGTGCCGCCAAAGTCGAACCGAGAAACGCAATTAAAATGCCGTGCTTCATTGAGAGATAAGAAAACCCGCCGCCTGCCATTGCGCAAGCCGTCATGTGGGCGGGGAGGCGACTTCGTGAAGAAATTATTCGGCGCCCAGGGAAGTGGCCGGCTTCTTTTTGGCGAGGGCCTTGAGGATTCCTGGTTTGATACGGCTCCAGCTCCGGGTGTGAAAGAGAGCGATGGGCTCCTCGGCCTCGCCGTGGGCTTTGAGGGTCGGGGTGTATTTCTGATTTTTTTGAGCCGCTGCCAAGGAGTCAAAGGCGAGGTCCGGACTGAAGTTCAGGACATCCTTGGAATCCTGGGTGGCCCCCAGTGCGAGGAGACCGAGTCCGGTAAAGACCTCGTTGAGGTCCTTGCGGGTTGCGGCATATTTGGGCGAATGCAGGAAGGGAAAACGGAAGTAGCGGGCGCGCCGGAAGCCTGGGCGCTCGGCTTGGTAGGCTTCGTCGAGACACTCTTCAATGAAGCGGATTCCGACGAGGCAGACCTTGTAGCGGTCGCTGCCGGTCTTCATCAGTTTCATATCTTGATGAAAGGCGGTGTGGTTGAAGACTTCGCAAAGGTAACGGTCGCCGTCTTTGATTTTTAAAAGCGCGCGCACGGCCGCCATGAAGGCGGGCTTTCGCTTGCCGAGGACCTTGAGGGCTTCCTGCCCAGGGGATGGGGACTTTAGGATTTGGTGAAGGACTTCTTCCGAGTTGTCGGGAATATTGGCAAAGAAGATGGCCCGGGCGTGGTGTATTTTCAAGTCGGTCGCGACTTGCAGGGCGCTGGAGTCTCCTTGGATTGCCGGAATGAGCTGGTCATCGAAGGTGAGGATCGCGCCATATTCCGGCCGTGGTTCGCCCAGCATGAGGGTGCGCTGGATGATCCGGCGGAAGGGCTTGCGGTCATCATCGCCGACGCGTCCCAGGGATCTCCCTTTCTCGAAAAGGAGATCGGGATCCTCCGCTGCGGGGATCGCAGGCGGGTTTAATTCAGGCGGTGCTGCTTCCGCATTGCCCGCTTCCTGGGCGCACAAGGGTGCCATCAAGAGGCCCAATAGAGACAGGAGTTTCATTCCTCTTCCAGGATGGGAGTCTCTCCCTTGACGAGGCTCGTGAATTGCCCAATCCATTTGGGGGCGGACTGGTGACTGAGATGTTTTTTCAGATGTTCGAGCATTCTGAGAGCGGCCCCGCGCTGGTCTCCATTGTTGAAGAGATCAACTTCCATGGCCCAGGTGAGCTCGTAGCGGCCGTTGACAAGCCACTTCTCGAAGGCGGGCTTGCGGTCTTTCCCGTCGGACCCCTCCTCCGTCCAGCTTTCCAGAAGCAAGCCCTCGTGCTCGATCCGCTTGAGCCAACCTTGTCGAAGTTCGGCAAGTTTTTCCGGATTCCGCAGCGAGGGGAGAACGATCACGTCATAAATCGCCGCGATATCGAGCGGCGAGGGAGGCCAGCTTTGCAGGGAGATGTTGTTCACGCCATAAGCGGTCGCGAAGACCGACGCGAGCGCCTTGCTGCCAAGGAACTCCTCCTGGTCCTTCAGGACCGTGGCATCTTTTAAGATGGCCTCCAGGGCAGCGATTCCACGGGACCCCATTTTCGGGATGTCCTCCTTGTTTTGAGCTGCTTCCAGGGTGAGAACCAGCCAGTAAAGCTGATGGCGGAGGGCGCGCCGGAATCCCGGAGTGTCGGCGCGGTCCTTGTGCTGACGTTTCCACTCACGGAACTCGTTGGTTTTCTTTGCTTGGTCTTCGAAGCGAACCTTCTCGATGCACTTGAGATAGAGGTCGTGGGCGGCGGTATCGCTCTGCATTCCTTCTTGAAATGCGGCCATGGCGACTCCAAACCGTCCTTTTACGGTGGTGTTGGACGTCTCCTGGATTTCTTGGAGTTTTTCCAGAAGAAGTTCCCGGTCGGTCTCGTTGAGAGGCTTTTCCTGGGCACGGGGAGAACCCATACCCAAGGTGGCAACGAAGAGAAATAAGATTGATTTCATCACACTTCCTAGTATCCAGATTCGACGAGCGGTGTCGAATCTTGATCGCATTTTTTGGACGAAAGAAATCTCCTTTGTTTGTCGAAGTTTTTTGGTAAGAGTTTCAGGACATTCGGTGTAATATTTCAGCAGTATATGTTTAAAAAGTTTCACTTTCTCAGCTTCCTGCCATTCCTTCTCACTGGGTGTGAGGTCAAGGAAGACCCTGAGTTAGTCAAGGAATTGGAAGAGATCAAGGCGGAGGTCAAGGCGACCGAAGCCGAGCTGGATGCCGTTGAGGCTGAGATGAAGGAGATTCGCATCACTGATCCCAGCGAGGAGTTGACGACGGTAAAGTTGGAGATCGAGGAAGCGGCGGCTCAAAAGGCTGCGCTTGAAGAGGAGATTCAAAAACTGGGTGAAGCCCGGAAAAAAGCTAACGAGGATCTCGCCGCCTACAAACAAAAATATCGTCTCCGTTAAACCCACCAAACCACCTTTTAAGATGATGAACAAATTCAAGGGCCTGACGGCAATGGCATGCGCTTTCGCGATCACGGGGGAGCTTCAGGCTGGCAAACCGAAGGCCGGAACGATTGAAAGCGAGTTGATCATTCAAGGCGGCATTCTCGATAGCGTCGCCGTGAGATTGGCCCGCAAAAAGGAAAATCTGGAGGTCTACCGCAGGTATCAGGAAGTCGCTGCTGAAATCGCGCAAGCCACCGCCACCTTGGATTCGATCAAGAAAGAGATCGCCGCTCTGGAGGCGAAAAAGATCGTTGCGGGTGACGAATTTTCGCTCGCGCAGCTCATGTTTGAGGACTACCGCGACCGATACCGGGAGTCCGAGCGCCAGGCTGCGGAAGGGGAGATTCTGGACCTCTCGGAAACCAAGGGAGATTCTTATCAAGAGTGCAAGGTTCTGGGGATTAGCGCTCTTCATCTCCGGATCTCACGCCCGACCGGAGCAGAGGGAATTCCCTTCAAGGAGTTGCCGGTTTCGATTCAGGATCGTTTCCAATTCAGCAACGAAGAAGCGGCCGAATTTGCTGCAAAAATGGCCAAGTCCGATGTCGCCCGCGCGCTCGCTTACAATCAGTTGAGGAACGAAAAAAGAAATTTGCTCTCTGATGCTTCCATTCCCAAGGAAAACGAACGGCTGGCCCAGTTGGAATTGCTGGCTAAGAACACCCACGATGAGAGTGCGCGCCTCAGAAAGGAAAGCGACGAGTGGCGTGAAAAGGCGGCCCGTTATTGGAAAAGCATTGGGGCAGCCAGTTCCCAGAGCGGCCGGAAATCCCGCGAGAGTCTCGCCTCGCGCGCCGAGGCCAAGGCGGATCAGTATTTTGAACTCTCCAGAGCGGCCCGATTCGAAGCGGATCGCATCGATGGTGAGATCCACGACCTCAAGGCGCAGATCAAGGCTGAGGACTAGAGCGGCCTTGAAATCAACGTTTCCAAGGTGTCGATCAGGGATCTGACCGGCGTCTTTTTTAAAGCAGCTTGGCGCGGAGGGCGTCGGTGGCGGCCTTGGGGTTGGCTTTGCCGCGGGAGGCTTTCATGACCTGGCCGGTGAGGAAGTTGAGGAGCTTTTCGTTGCCTCCTTTGATGGCGGCGACTTCGTCGGGGTTGGCGGCGATGACGTCATCGATGATGCCATCCAGGGCGCTGTCGTCGGCGGGTTCGAAGCCGAGTTCCTTGGCAAGAGCGGCGGGGTCTTTTTCGGGAGTTTCCCAGAGGGCGGCGAAGAGGTCTTTGGCCTGGTTGCCGGAGAGGGTGTTGGCTTCGAGAAGGTTGAGGATGCCGGCCAGTTTGCCGGGGCCGACGGGGGAGTCGGTGATGGCGAGGGACTTCTCGTTGAGGAGGCCGAGGAGGTTGTTGATGATCCAATTGGCAACTTTCTTGCCGGGTGCCCTGGCTTCGGCTTCGGCCGCTTCGAAGTATTGGCAGAGGTGGAAGTCGGAAGTGAGGACGGAGGCGTCGTAGGGGGTGAGGCCGAGTTCGCTTTGGAAGCGGGCGGACTTTTCGTGCGGAAGTTCGGGGACGAGGGGGCGGACTTTTTCGAGGTAGTCCGCAGTAGTGACGGGAAGGAGGTCGGGGTCGGGCAGGTAACGGTAGTCGTGGGCGTCTTCCTTGGTGCGCATTTCGGAGGTTTCACCGAGGTCGTCGTCCCAGCGGCGGGTCGATTGCACGAGGGTTTCGCGGTTGTCGAGGGCTTCGCATTGGCGTGCGACCTCGTAGTGAATGGCGCGGCGCACGGCAGAGGTGGAGTTCATGTTCTTGAGTTCGATTTTGGTGCCGAGGGGATCACGTGCGTTCTTGCGGACCGAAATGTTGACGTCGCAACGCATTTGTCCTTTGTCCATGTCGGCATCGGAAATGCCGCCGGCGATGAGGATTTGCTGGAGGGACTTGAGGTAGGCGAAGGTTTCCTCGGCGGAGTCGAGGTCGGGTTCGGAGACGATTTCCATGAGCGGAGTGCCGGCGCGGTTGAAATCGATGAGGGTGGAATTGGCGAGGTGGGTGGACTTGGCGACGTCTTCCTCGAGGTGGATGCGGTTGAGTTCCACGACCTTACCGGGGTTGACGATGTCCTTCTGGGCATCCTTGGGATAGTTGTGATCGTAGAGGGGGACGCCGCCGCCGAGGCAGAGGGGGAGGTCCATCTGGGTGATCTGGTAGTCCTTGGGCATGTCGGGGTAGAAGTAGTTCTTGCGATCCCAGACCACGGTGGGCGGAGTGGAGCAGCCGAGGAGCATGCCGGAGAGGATGGTGCGCTCGATCGCGAATTCGTTGAGAACAGGGAGGGCGCCGGGAAGGCCGAGGCAGGTGGGGCAGGTGTGGGTATTCGGTTCGTCGGCGAAGGAGGTTTCGCAACCACAGAACATCTTGGTGTTCGTTTTGATCTGGCAGTGGACCTCGAGTCCGATGGTGACGATGTAGTCTGAAACAGGCACAGGCACTGTTTAAACGGGATCGCGGGGATTCTAAAACCCTAAACTTCCGCTTGCGGTGTTTGAGAGGCGGGAGCGGAGATCAAGCGAGCGGCATCGATTCGTAAGAACGTGTGGAATGGTCATGAAAATTCGACTCGCGGCGGGTCAGCGGTTCGGTGCTCCGGCATTGTTCGGGAATATTTTTCGGAGACAATCGCCAAATATTTGGTTCTTCGGGATCCTTCGTTCGGCGGAACGGCTCGGTGAGGGAGTGGGAGATTTTTTTCAAGGATTCCACGTTCTTGTGGGGTCAGGGGAAGAGGAGGGCGATTGGTGCGACGAGCCATTGAGGATGGTTGCCCAATCCGGACCATTTGCCGGGGTTTGGTTGAATCGCGGTCCCCGGTCCTAGCAGCCTGTCGGACTTATCCAATCCGGCAAATTCAATTGATAATTTGGTTCAAATCGCACCGACTTCGCTTCGAGTATTCCAATACACTCAGCTCAGTCATCGCGATTTGCCCCTCAAATTCTAAAATGTTTTACGCGAATCGTCTCAGTCCGACAGCCTGCTAGACTCCCAGGCTGGCTTTGGCGGCGGCGAGGAGTTCGGGGGATTGATCACGATCCGAGGCCGCGCCGCGGGCCATGTCGGGCTTGCCGCCGCCTTTGCCTCCGGCGATGGGGGCGAGGTCTTTGATGAGGTTGCCTGCGCCGTGGCCGGCATCGTTTCCGTCTTTTCCACAGAGCGCGCCCAAGTGGAGCTTGTCGCCGTCGTCAACGATGAAGAAGGCGGCGTGGGTGAAGTGGATTTTCTTGCAGCCGTTGAGGAGTTCCTGGAGCAAGGCGGCAGGACCCGAGGTGCTGATGACCATGTTGCCGGTGAGGTTTTGGTCGGCAATGAGAGCGTCGGCCATGCGGGCCGCTCCGGAGGCTTCCGCTTTTTTGAGGGCTTTTTCGGCTTCGATGGCCTGGGCTTTGACCTCGGCGGCAGTAGAGGTTTCAGAAACCGCGAAGGTGTCGGCGTCGAGAGCTTTGAGAGCTTCGTTGGCAGTGGCGAGTTTTTCGAGCGCTTCTAATTTTTCAGCGGCTTCCTTTTCCTCTTGCCCGGCAAGGTAGGCTTCGGCAGCGGGGCCGCAAACGGCTTCGATGCGGCGGACGCCGGAGCCGGTGGAGCCTTCGGATTTGATTTGGAAGAGGCCGATGTCGGAAGTGTTGGTGACGTGGGTGCCGCCGCAGAGTTCCATGGAATAGCCGTCGAGGGTCTTGTCGCCCCCGCCAATCTGGACGACGCGAACGAGGTCGCCGTATTTGTCGCCGAAGAATTGCATGATGTCGGGGCGGTCCTTGACGGCGTTGTGGGGAACTTCGATCCAGGAGACGGTGTTGGCTGCTTGGATGGAGGCGTTGACCTTGTCTTCGACGGCGCTGAGTTGGGCCCCGGTGAGGGCCTTGGAGTTGAAGTCGAAGGTGAGGCGGTCGGGCGAGACGGAAGATCCTTGCTGGGCGGCGTCTTGGGAGACGACTGCGTGCAGGGCCCAGTGGAGAAGATGGGTCGCGGTGTGGTGGGCCTCGATGAGAGCGCGACGGTCGCGGTCGAGGGTGAGGGTTATTTTTTCACCGACTTTGAAGTCTGTGTCTTTGATTTGATGGGCTATGGCGGAGCCAATTTTTTGGGTTGAGAGGATTTGGGCTGGCGATGAGGAGGGCGATGTGACCGGGACGGTCACGCCACGGTCGCCTTCCTGTCCGCCCATTTCGGTGAAGAAGACGGTCTTGTCGGTGATGATGAGGTCGCCGTGGATTTCGAGGATGGTGGCTTCGCAGGTGTCGGTGTCGAAGCCGACGAATTCGGTGACGGCATCGGTCGAGAGATCGAGGGCGCGGACGATCGTTTTTTTCTGAGCGCCGCGACTCAGTTCGCGAGCTTCTTCCATGCGGGCTTCGACGGCGGCTTCGTCGAGGGTGATGCCGCGCTCGCGGCAAAGGAGGGCGGTGAGATCGACGGGGAAGCCAAAGGTGTCGTAGAGTTGGAAGGCGTCTTCGGGTGGGAAGTCGGACTGGTCGGACATGTCTGACACGGTCTTTTCGAAGAGTGTCATGCCACGATCGAGGGTCTTGTTGAAGCTCTCCTCTTCGGCGGCGAGGGTCACTTTGATCACTTCGGCACGGGTGCCGAGTTCGGGGAAGATGCTGCCGAATTCTCTGACGAGAGTATCGACGAGTTCGGGGAGGAAAGGCTTGGAGCCATCGAAGCCGAGGGTGCGGCCGTATTTGACGGCGCGCCTCAGGATGCGGCGGAGGACGTAGTTGCGTCCGTTGTTGCCGGGCATGATGGCGTCGGCGATGGAGAAGCTAAGGGTGCGGATGTGATCGGCGATGACTCGGAAGGCGATGGCTTCGTCGAGTGTTTCGGATTTTTCAGCGCCGGGGTAGACATCGACGTATTTCTTGCCGCTGAGTTTTTCGAGGGTGCGGAAGATGGGTTGGAAGACGTCGGTGGCGTAGTTGGTGGGTTTTTCGGAGAAGTCGGTGAAGCCCTTGGTGTTCTGGATGAGCGAGCAGACGCGCTCGAAGCCCATGCCGGTGTCGACATGCTTGGCGGGGAGGTCGCGGAAGGTTCCGTCGGCCTCGGCGTTGTATTGGATGAAGACGAGGTTCCAGATCTCGATGCAGAGGTCGGAGTCCATGTTGACGAGCTTGCCGCCGGTGTCGCCGTCCGGGGTCATGTCGACGTGGAGTTCGGAGCAGGGGCCACAGGGGCCGGTTTCGCCCATCATCCAGAAGTTGTCCTTCACGTTGCCGTTGACGATGTGGACCTTGGGATCGAGGCCGACTTTCTCGAAGAAGCCTGCCCAGAGGTCGTAAGCTTCCTGATCGAATTCGGAGGGGTCGCCTTCGGACGGGGCATAAACGGTGGCGTAGAGGCGGTTGGCAGGGAGGCCCCATCGTTCGACGACGAGTTCCCAGGCCCAGGCGATTGCTTCTTGCTTGAAGTAGTCACCGAAGGACCAGTTTCCGAGCATTTCGAACAAGGTGTGGTGGTAGGTGTCGTAGCCGACATCCTCGAGGTCATTGTGTTTGCCGCCGGCGCGAATGCATTTCTGGGTGTCGGTGGCGCGGGGAGGATTGTAGGGCGCTTTTTCGGTGCCGAGGAAGTAGGGCACGAATTGGTTCATTCCGGCATTGGTGAAAAGCAGTCCGGGCGACTGCGGCAGGAGGGAGGCGGAAGGCACGATGGTGTGCTGCTTTTCCTTAAAGAATTCCAGAAAGCTATTGCGAATCTCTGCCGATGTCATGACGGGGCTTTAGGACCACATTTTTAGGGAAGTTGGAAGTCTTTCAGTTGGAAGTTTTCGCTTTGTGGGTGCGGGTCGGGGCACCTAGGATGGGCAAATGTCCGAAGCTGATGCCACTCCGTCTGAAGTCACGCCCTCGACGCGCTTGGTCTCGCTCGATGTTTTCCGGGGGTTTATTATGTTTTGGATCATTGGCGGGGAGGCGATTGCCCACTCCCTGGTCAGGTTGAAGGAGCTTGATTCGGTCGCTCTTGAGACCGTCGCGATACAGCTCAGGCATGTGGAATGGGAGGGCTTTCGCTTCTACGACCTCATCTTCCCGTCCTTCGTCTTTATTGTCGGAACCTCCATCGTCTATTCGCTGAGCAAGATTCAGGCGTCGGGGGATCGCAAGGCGGCGACGATCCGGGTGATTCGAAGGGGGCTGCTCCTGTGGCTGATCGGGATTATTTATTACGGGGGAATTTCAAAGGGGCTCTACGATGCCGGGCAGCACGAAGGCGTTCGTTTGCTGGGGGTGCTGCAACGGATTGGCATCTGCTACCTCGTGGCGGGGCTGATGTTTCTCTATTTTCCGGTGCGCGGGTTGGTGGCCTCGTTCGTGGGGATTTTGGTGGGTTACTGGTTGCTGCTGGCCTTCGTGCCGGTGCCGGGCCAGGCTGCGGTGAGTTTTGAGGAAGGGAAGAACCTGACCAATTGGTTTGATTCCCAATACCTGCCCTTCTTCAAGTGGAACGGAACGCACGATCCGGAAGGGATTCTTTCGACCCTCCCCGCGCTGGGCACCTGTCTCCTGGGTATTTTTGCCGGCCTTCTGCTCAAGAGCGAGAGGTCGTCGAAGGGCGTGAAATGCCTCATTCTGATTGTGGCCGGAGGGTGTTTGATTGGTTTGGGTCACCTCTGGGGCATGGAGTTCCCGGTGATCAAGAACATCTGGACCTCCAGCTTTGTGCTCATGGCGGGCGGATGGAGCGCGGTGCTGCTGGGGGTGTTTTACGGGGTGGTGGATTTGATCGGCTGGCAACGATGGGCCATGCCTTTTGCATGGATCGGGATGAATCCTTTCGCAATTTATCTCCTCGATAGTGTCATTGATTTCAATCAGATCGCGTCGCGGGTGCTGGGTGGTCCGGTGGCGGAATGGGCGGATGGCATTACTCCCGGCCTGGGTCAGGTCATGATCACCTTGGCGGGGATGCTCCTGGTTCTGCTCCTTTGCCGGACTCTTTACCGAAATAATCTCTCTTTCAGGATTTGAGGTCTGCGTGAGGGCCGGCCGCTACTCGGAGGGTGCATTGATCGATGCGGTTGCGGAGAAGGGGCGAGAGAAAAGTTTGACGTTGCGGCTGCTCCGTGACGGGTGTTTGCTAATGGATGATGAAGCTGATTCTTTTCTTTTTTCTTTTAGTGGTTCCTCTGCATGCGCTGCCGAATGCGGTGCTGGGGGCGCTGGCGCAGCATGAGAGTCCGCTCAATGGGGAGGATTTGACGGATCTTCTTCTGGCGGCCGGGGTGTGGGATGGTTCGCAAAAATTACCGGGGGAATGGGAGGCGGATTCGGGAGTCGCGAATGCCACCGCAGGCTACTTGATGGCGCGGCCGAAGGTGTTTGGGGTGGATGCTTTGCTGGTGCGGGCGATGCATCGTGACGAGACGCTGGAGGAGTTGCAGATTACCTTCGCGGATGCGGGATCCTATTTTGGATATTTGGATCAGAGCTTGCCGAAGGGAATGGATCGGGAGGCGGGGATTTCGGAACTGCAACGGCGACTTGAAGAAAAGCGGCTGGGCTTTGTGAAATTGTATGGGGAAACGGAGAAGGCATTGGTGGCGAAGTTGGCGGGGATTGATGATCGGCCGAAGGAATCAAAGCGGGGGCGGACGCGGGATTTGCGGGCGGAATTGAGCGAGTATGAAGATGAGAAATCAGGGCTCGTGATCCATGTGCTGGCTGCGCCTGATCGTTTGCTTCGGGTGAGTATTCGCAAGAAGGAGACGGAGTGGAAATCGTGGCTCGATTCCTCGCAGGAGGAGATGGCGACGGGGGATCGGTTGAAGGCCTTGGGCGCGAATGTTACGAAGGCGGATCGTGGAGATATCGTCTTGCAGGGCGTGCAGGTGGTGCCGCAGGGATACCGACCGTATTGCGGGCTGAACACCTTGACGATGGTGGCGAGGTATCTGGGACTTCATTTGGATGAAGACTGGCTGGCGGTCGCGGGGAAGTTTCAGAACACGGGATCGGCGGCGGGATCCGATATGTTAGGGCTCTATAATTCGGTGGCGAAGGAGGCGAAATTTAATCTCAATCGCCGGAGCAGTTATGATCACGAGACGGTGAGGCGTTCGATTCGAAGCGGGATGCCAGTAATTGTTTGGCGGCGCTGGGATCAGGGGCGGGATCAACTTCACAGCCGGATTTCCCGGGAGTTTGAGCAAGGAAAAGAGGTGGGTTACGAGCGGCCTGGTGAGGACGTTTTGCCATCGAAAAAGAAGCGCTCGCCGCTTCATGCCTCGGTGATCATTGGCTACAACGATGAGCGCAAAGAGGTCATCTTTTTGGAGAGCTGGGAAGGGAAGTCTTCGCCACGCCGGATGCCGGTGAGTGAGATTGCCGACACGGCGGACTTCACCTTTGCCTTCCAGCCGTAGGTGCTCGGCTTTTACCGCTTGTAAGCGGGGTTTTTCTCGGTGGGGATGGGGGCTTTTGTTTTGGCCTGCCAGGCTTGCAGTTCTTCGAGGAGGGCGTCGGCTTGGTCGGGATTTTGCTGGGCGAGGTCATTGGTTTCGCCGGGGTCGTTGGCGAGGTTGTAGAGTTCGAGGACATTGCCTTCGAAGTATTGCATGAGTTTCCAGTCGCCTTTGCGGATGACGCTGCACGGGGTGGTGCGGAAGATTTTTGAAGCCGAACCGCTGAGGTTTTTTTGACCCTGCAGGTAGGCGGGGAAGTGCCAGAAGAGGGACCGTTCGGGGAGTGTTTCTCCGTGGAGGGCGGGGAGGAGGCTGATGCCGTCGAGCGTTTGGTCGACCTTGCCGCCGGTGAGTTCGAGGAAGGTGGGGAAGAGATCGATTTGGGAGATCACGGAATCGTTTTTGGCGCCTTCGGGAGTGCGGCCGGGGAAGCGGACGAGGAAGGGTTCGCGGATGCCGCCTTCGTAGAACATTCCTTTGGAGCCACGGAGGGGAGCGGTGGAGGAGATGCCGCCGAGGGGGCCGTTGTCGGAGGTGAAGATGACGAGGGTGTCTTTGGTGAGTTCGAGATCGTCGAGGGTTTTGAGAACTTGTCCGACGGCGGTGTCCATGGACTCGATCATGGCGGCATATTTCGGGTTGTTGTGTTGGCCGTCGGTCTTCTTGCCTTGGTATTTTTCGGTGAGTTTTTCGGGTGCCTGGATGGGGGTGTGGACGGAGTAGAAGGGAAGGTAGACGAAGAAGGGGGCGGCGGCGTTTTGCTTGATCCAAGCGGAGACTTCGCGGCCGAGACGCTCGGGGAGGTGTTCCCCTTTGGGACCATCTTTGAGGTAGGGGTTTTTGTAGGGGGCGAAGTAGGACTTGGGATGGCCCCAGGTGGTGCCGCCGAAGTTGGCATCGAAGCCATCCTTGGTGGGGTCTTCCGAGAGGTGCCATTTGCCGGCCACGCAGGTTTTATATCCTTGTTTTTTGAGAGCCTCGGCGATGGTGATGAATTTGGGATCGAGGATGGTTTTGTTTTTGATGGGGATGAGCTGGCGGTCCCTGGCCCTTCCGCGGTCGGAGTTGCCGACGGTAATGATGCCGTGTCGCGGGGTGTAGGATCCGGTCATGAGGCAGGCACGGGAGGGTGCGCAGTTAGCGGCTCCGGCGTAGGCCTGGGTGAAGGTGGTGCCTTCCTTGGCGAGGCGGTCAATGTTGGGCGTTTCGTAATACGTTGAGCCCTGGCAGGAGAGGTCGGTGTAGCCGAGGTCGTCGGCATAGAAGAGGACGATATTCGGGGTGTCCGCGTGAGAAATGGCGGTGCCGACAACCCAGGCTAAAATAAATCGAGAGATCATGGCGCGAGGCTAGACCTTTGCCGCTGATCCTGCAAAGCATCGTTTCAACGTGACTTTCGGTGTGAATCTCGTTGCTCTAAAGGTTGGGCCGCGATGCTGATCGGGGGAAAGGGCGCGCAACTTGTGACAAGTGTCGCTCCCTGTGCGATGTGCCTTGGTGCGGTTCCGTGGTCGGGTGTACGGAGCCTGCTGTGCGGAGCCCGTGGGGAGGATGCGGACGCGATTGGCTTTGATGAAGGTTCGAAGCCTACGGACTGGATTGCCCGTCTTGAAGCTCGTGGGATCAGCGTAAAGATCGATCTCATGGGGGAGTCTGCCGCCGCTGTTTTGCAGAGTTATCAGCAGTCGGGTGGCGCGATTTACAACGGGCGGGCGCTTGATTCCTGAACCGGTAATTTGGACCGGGACCTGCTGATTTTAATGGTGCAGGACTTGATCTTCGTGGAGAGGACCCGGCGGGCAGTCTGGAACAGGATTGTTTCTGCTGATGAATACCCTTGTCTCGGAGGGTATATTTTGGGAACTTTTAAAAAATTCCGACCTATGATGAAACGATTGACCCTGACAGCGGCATGCGCGCTAACCATGATCACTCCGCTTTCTGCTCAGAATGAGCAAGCGGATGTGGCGAAACTGCGCGTGGATCACGAGCGGCTGATTGACCTGGTTTTGACCCTGGAGGCGGATTTTGGCGAGACGCTCCGCGACTATGCCAACTTGCAAAAGGACTTTGCGAAAGTCCTGAAACGACCCACCGTGCCTGATCAATCGGGAAAGGTCAAAGAGCTGCAGAAGCAGCTGAAGGCGGCGACCGCCGGGCTGGAGGAGTCGGGGCAGTCGAAGATGAACGAACTCGTTCTTGGAGATTTGAAGGCGCTCCGCAACGAACTGCACCGTGAGCGCGCGGCTCTGCTGGTGGCAAAGGCCCAGCTTTCGCAACTTCAAAAATTGAAGACCCGGACTGCGGAACTCGAGAAACTTTTGGAGGGAGAGGAGGCCCGGAGTGCGGAATCGATGGCCAAATTGCAGGTTGTGCGTGGGGAGCGCGATGCCTTGATGGCTCGTTTGAACGACATGTTGGCGAAGGCCGGGGTCGCGGAAAAGGCCTTGATGGCGGCAAATCAGAAGATTCAGGTTTTGGAGAAAGAGGCTGAAGATTTGAAGGTTCAGATCGCCCGGCGGGACACTGAGATCGAAAAGCTCAAGGCGGACCCTGCTCCCGATAAAGCCCTGATGGCCGCGATGGATCATCTTAAAAAAGAGGGAGCCAGGTTGGCGAAGGATCTGGAGATGCGGGAGACGGAATTGGCGACGTTGCGCACCGCTCTGGCTACTGAAAAAGAGAGGGCATTGGATGTGCCCATGTTGTTGAAGGCCCGCGTTGATCTCAAGAACGAGCTCGCGGTGAGTTCGGCGGCGCTCGAAAATACGAAAGCGAAGCTGGTTGAGACCGAGAAAACCGCGTTGGCGGCGGAAGCAACGGCTGATTCCTTGAAGGAGGAAAATGCCAAGTTGGCCAAAGTTGAGAACGATTTAAAGATGATCACCGGGCAGCTGACGGCGAGCCAGGAAAAGGTGAAGGCTGCGGAGGCTGTTTCTGCCGAGCGTGATGATCTCACCGAGAAGCTTTCACAGGCTGCCCTGCAAATGAAGAAGTCCGCGGCGGCGGCGGCGGATCAATTGCAGGCGGACTACGGTGCCTTGGACGCCCGGGCGGCTGACCTCGAAAAACAAAAGAGCGCGCTTGAAGTTGATTTGGCGAAGCGCGACGGGGAGCTGAAGGCGATGCGGGCCGAGATGTCCCGGAGGCCGGATTTGTCGAAAAAAGTGGCGCAATTGGAGGCGGAAAAAGAGGAGGTTGTCTTAAAGCACAAGGTGATGTTGGCGGCTCAACTGGACCTCAAGCGAAGCCTGGACGAGGCTTCCATGCAGTTGCGGAAGGCCAATGAATCGGCCGCTGCCGCCGGGAACCTAAGGGCAGATTACGACGCTCTCGCGAGTCGGGCGGCGGACCTTGAGGAAGAGAAGGCTGCGCTTGTGGCTAATCTTGCCAAGGGCGACGAGACGCTCAAGGCCTTGCGGGCCGAAATGAGCAAGACGCCGGATTTATCGGATAAAGTTTTGAAGCTTGAGGAGGAGAAGAAAAGGTTGGAGGCCCAGCTGGCGACTCGCGAAGCGGATTTGACGAAAGCCCGCAGGGATCTTGGGAAGCTCCATTTGAATTCTGCCGCGATGGAGAAGCAGTTGGTTTCGCTCAAGCGCAGCACGGCACAGATTGACTCTGTTCGATATGCCAAGGGCGAGGCTGATGTGAATGACCAGCAGGAGCGGGTTTTGGGGCAGGTCCAAGGGGTGCTGAAGGCCTTTCCAAGTGCCCGGTTTGAAATCGTGGGACACACTTGTGATCTAGGCAGCAAGGAGGGGAACCTTCGGCTGAGCCATGAGCGTGCCAAGACCTTGCAAAACTTTCTGGCACAAAAGGGAGTTCCTGTTGAGCGCCTAAAGTCCCGCGGCGTTGCTGATGCAGAACCCGTCGTTCCAAATACCAACGAGGGAAACCGTCGCAAGAACCGTCGCGTTGAAATCGAGATCCTCGATTGATCTCGATAAAGCTTCCCACCCCCTGCCTCCGATAGGTGCCATCCTCTCCTTGATTTATTGGTTTGGCGTCCTCGCCCTGCCTCACTTGAGAGGGCGGGAGAGGAAAAAAGCGGAGGCAAGCGACCGCACTCCACCGGGCATCGATTTTACCGGGTCTCAATTTTTGGGACGCGGCAGGATGTTGGGAATCGGAAAGTGCTGTGAGGTCAGGCATCGACCACTGCGAACTTGAGTTCGGCGCTGGAGACGACTTCACCGTTGACCGAGCAGGTGGCGGTGGCTTGTCCGATGGACCGGCGGAAGTTGTGGATCTCGGCGTCGATGAAGAGGGTGTCTCCAGGGACGACGGGCTTGCGGAATTTGACTTTGTCGGCGCTGAGGAAGTAGCCAATTTTTCCTTGGTTGTCCGGCATGCGCATGATGAGGACCGAGGCGGTCTGGGCCATTGCTTCCAACTGAAGAACACCGGGCATGACGGGGTGTCCGGGGAAGTGGCCCTGGAAGAATTCCTCGTTCATGGTGAGGTTCTTGATTGCGGTGCATTTCATCTCCGAGGAGAAGCCGGTGACGCGGTCGATGAGGAGGAAGGGGTAACGGTGGGGAAGAATTCTGAGGATGTCCTTGATGTCGAGAACGGCCTCGGCTTCGGGAAGCTTGATCGGCGGCACCATGGCGCGCATGGCGGCATAGTTTTTCTGAAGGGCCTTGGCGGCTTCGGTGTTGGGACCGTGGCCGGGCTTGACGGCGATGACGTGGCCGTTGAATTTGCGGCCGGAAAGCATGAGATCGCCGATGAGGTCGAGTGCTTTGTGGCGGGCGAATTCGTTGTCGAAGCGCATGGACTCCTTGGACATGATTTCGTCTCCGCGGACGACGACGGCGTTTTCGAGCGAGCCTCCTTTGATCAGGCCCTTGTCGAGGAGGGGCTTGATGTCTTCGTAGAAGGTGAAGGTGCGGGCGGGGGCGATTTCCTTTTCGTAAATCTCCGGGGTGATGATGGAGGAGAAGTATTGCACGAAGCGCCCGTCTTTACCGATGTTGGTGACCGAGACCCGGAATTGTTTGTCGGGGACAATGGTGATGAGGCATCCGTCTCCGGTTTCGAGATGGATCGGCTCGCGAATTTCCCAAACTTTACGGGGAACGGTTTGTTCCTGGAGACCGGCTTTATTAATAAGCTGGACGAAGGGGGCGGAGGAGCCGTCGCCAATCGGCGGTTCGTTGGCGTCCATTTCGATCAGGGCATTATCGACCCCCATGCCCACGAGGGCCGAGAGGACGTGTTCGACAGTGTGTACCCGGACCGAGCCTTCGGCGAGGGTCGTGGCGCGCTCAACCGTCTGCACTTTGGAGACGTCGGCATCGATGAAAGGTTTGTCGGGGAGATCGACGCGGCGGAATCGGAAGCCATGGCCTTCCGGTGCGGGCTTTAAGGTGAGGGTGACTTTTTCTCCAGTGTGGAGAGAGGTTCCTTCGAGGGTGGCTTCGGAGGCCAGGGTATGCTCCATGTGCGACATGGCCGGGGTTTTAAACTGGGATTGGAGATTTGAAAGGGATTTTATATCGGGGTGAGCCGACTGATTCCCGCGAGGACTGATTTTTCAATCGTGGCGATGGCGGATGAATGGCTCGTGGTGGGGAAACCGGCGCCGTTGATCGTGCATCCCACGAATGACCGTGCCGAGGTGACGTTGCTGGGCGAACTCAAGGCACGATGGCCGGAGGAGGAGTTCTTTTTCATCAATCGGCTTGATCGAGAGACGAGCGGGTGTGTCTTGATCGCCAAATCGCGGGGGGCGGCCCGGGTATTTGGGAAGCAGATGATGCGCCGCCAAATTAGGAAGGGATATCGCGCCATTGTTCATGGTTGGCCGGATTGGGACGAGAGGCAGGTCGAGGCGTCGATTATTCGGAAAGGAGAGGTCGAGGAGAGTGCGATCTGGGTCCGGCAGATGGTTCACGAGGCAGGGAAGGAGTGTCTGACCTCTTTCTCGGTGGAGCGACGGTTTGAGCGGAGCGAAGGGAGATTTTCGGTCGTGCGGTGCGAACCTAAAACCGGCAGGACACACCAATTAAGGGTGCATCTTGAGTATTTAGGATATCCCATCGTGGGTGATAAGATTTACGGGGGCGACGGGAGTTGTTATTTGGAATTCCTAGAGGGAGGCTGGACCAAAGCCTTGGAGTCCAGGCTTCTGCTGAGCCGACATGCCTTGCATGGTTCCGATCTGTTTTTTAATTGGGATGGCGGGGAGATCGACTTGTCGTGCGCATGGACCGATGACCTGGCGAAATTTTGTCTTGGAGAAGGGACCCGGGAACCGCTTGACTAGGGCATGGCAAGGCTGGACCAAATCGTGTCGTTTCTCGCTCAAGAGTTGAGGAGCGCTGAAATTCCCGATTACTCCGGGGCTCATAATGGACTCCAATTGCAGAATGGCGGACAGGTGACGAAGGTGGCTTCAGCAGTAGATGCCAGTCTTCCCGTGTTTGAAAAGGTCATCAAAAGTGGTGCTGATCTGCTCGTGGTTCACCATGGCATGTTCTGGCAGAGTGGCAGGGCAATTACGGGGCCGGCTTATCGGAAGCTCAAAATGGCGATGGATGCGGGCCTTGCGGTCTACAGTTCCCATATTCCCCTGGATATCCATGCCAGGCTTGGAAACAATGTTCTCCTGATGCAAGCCTTGGAGCTTGGCGAGGGATCTCCCTTTTTTGACTGGAAAGGGATTCTGCTTGGTCGAAGAGGGCATTTTCCAGGCAAACTTCGTGAATTGGTCAATCGGCTCGAGTCGGTGCTTGGCGGAAAGGTCCATGTCCGAGGTGACTTGGAAAAGTCGGCAGGGGTCGTGGGCTTGATCACAGGGGGTGCCGGGAGCGAGGTCGAGGCAATGGCGGCAGCGGGGATTGAGACCTTCATTACCGGAGAGGGGCCGCATTGGAGTGATCCCCTTGCCGAAGAGCTGGAGATGAACCTGATCTTCGGCGGGCATTACGCGACAGAAACTCTCGGGGTGCAGGCGCTGGGGCTGCTGATCTCACAAAAGTTTGGAGTGCCTCACGAGTTCATTGACCACCCCACAGGTCTCTGATTGCAGAGTTTTCAGGACATTTTTTTTTTGAGAATGCAGGGTCGCCGCGCTCCGGTGGCCTCCAAACCCTTATTTTACGGGGAAAACAATCGGAAAAGCGATATGGGGCCAAAGTAAAAAAAGACTTGCGGGATGTGCCCATCATAGGTAATTCTCTAATCAGTGACGCGGGTATAGCTTAATGGTAAAGCTCCAGCCTTCCAAGCTGATCATGAGGGTTCGATTCCCTCTACCCGCTCCATCAGAACTTTTTAACCGTCGGTTCGCCCCAAACTAAGATCTAAAAAAACCATGAAAAATACGCTGAAATTCGCGCTCACGGCCGTCCTCTTGGCCGCTGCGCCACTCGCATCTGCAGATGTGGTCGATTGCGTCAAGTTGAGCAACACGGTGAAAGCCGCTGTCAATGCTGACTCGAGCAACGTCCTGGACATCGTCGCTAAAAATATTGCCGCTAACGAGTCTTGCGCTTGCGAGATCGTCAAAGCTGCCATTATTGCATCCGACGCCGATAAATCCCAAGTCGCTCGAATCGTGGAAACTGCGATTCTGGAGGCTCCTTCCCAAATTCGCCTTATTGCACAGTGTGCGATTGCCACCGCCCCTGATGCTGCTTCGAAGATTCAGGCCGTCCTTGAGAAGTTCGACAAGGCGGGCGGCGAAGGCTATTCCGACAAGGGTGGTCTCGATGACAGCAAAGATGCCAAAGTGCCCCTCCCCAGACCTGAAGGCCCCAACCCACTCGATTTCCCCACCTCCGGAAATGACGAAGTCGGTCCCCGTCCAGGCGAAGATCCCGAACCCCAGCGCTACTTCCGCTTCGATCCAGTTGACGACGATCCCCAGGTGACCCGCATCGGCGACGATGACTCAGGCCTCTTTTCTGGTGGTGAGTCGACCGGCACGGTCGACTAGTTGATTCTCAACGACTGCTCCGGGATTGTTCCCAGACGGTCTTTTTCACCCAATATCTAATACGATTTATGAACAAGCAAATTTTTGCAATTGCCGCCATTGGCATGGCTTCGGCCGGAGTCCTTTGTGCGCAGTCACTCTATGATCTCGCTCCAGACGAGACCGAGAAAGACAGTCTTCCACTGACCTGGACCGTTGGAGCCAATATTGGTTACGACGACAATCCAACTCCGCTTCTTGGTAACGATGATTCCTCCCTTTACGGGCAGGCTTACGTCGGGGCCAACTTCCTCTCCAACACGCCCACCACGACCACCAGTTTTGGTGCCCAAATCGGCGTGATCCATTACTTCGACAATCTCGACGTGTTGGGGACCGATGTTGACGATACCAGCTTTACGGCTGCTCTTTACCTCAACTGGACCAATCGTGTCAGCGAGCGTCTGCGCCTCGTAAGCCGGAACAGTCTCGCCTACGAGCTTGAGCCGGACTACTCGGAAGGTTTTCAATCCTCCCGCCAAGTTGGCAACTATTTCCGCTGGTTTACCGACAACGCTGTTGGATACCGTTGGTCCGAGCGCCTTGCAACTTACACCGGTTTTCGTTTGAATGGAATTTCCTATGACGATGTCGATGGCGCTGATCGTTTCACCTGGAGCATTTATAACGACTTCCGTTACCAGCTGAGCCAGCTAACGATCGGAACCCTTAATTATCGCTACAGCGATACCCAGGGTGACGGAGGAGTGACCGATTCGACCAACCAATTTCTCACCGTTGGGGTGGAGCACCGCTTCAGTCCACGTGCTGTTGGTGTTATCCGTGGCGGTGTGCAGATCCGTGATGTTGATCAAGGCGACTCCAGCACAGCTCCATTCTTTGAGGGAACACTGAATATCAAGATGAACGAGCAGTTCTCTTGGAGAGCTTATGGCCGCTATGGAATTGAAGATTACGCTCGTACCGTCGGCGGAGTGAATTACAGCGATAACGTGTCACTTCGTTTGGGCGTCTCCGGCGAGTATATGGTTTCGCAGACTCTCTCTCTAAACGCTGGGATTAATTTCATCACCCTTGGATATGAAGATCCTCTTCAGGGGCAGGTTGGACCGAGCTCGGTCGATGAGGAGCTCTTGAACGCTTTTGTTGGCTTCGAACTTGGGTTGACCGACACGGTCTCTTTGAACGGTCGCTACAACTTCGAAGACCTTTCATCTGACGCTGGCCGCGACTACGAGCGGAACCGCTTCAGTTTGGGCGTGAGCGCTCAGTTTTAAATAACTGAAGTTTAATCTGAACATTTCCAGCCTTCGCGGTGTCTTTTCATTGCGAGGGTTGTTTTTTGCCCTTACTTATTGCCTAGGCAATTCGAAAACCGTTACAAATCCCGATACTCATGCAAGGAAACAATATCCCCGGGAGCGACTCAGCTCCATCCATCGACTACTGGCAGGCCGTGAAGAATCGCTATGGAGTGATCCTTCTGACATTCCTCCTCGTTTTCATGACTGCGGCTGTCATCACCTCAGTGATGCCTCCGAAGTATGAAAGCACTTCAGTGGTCCAGGTCCATCCGTCGATGATTACCATTTCTCCCACCGGTCAATCGGGACAAGCTGGCCTTGGGTCTTTAATGACAAGGAACTACATGGAGAATGAGTTCGAGACAATTAACGCTCCCGAAACCATGTCCGAGGCCGCAGAAGTTCTCAAACTTCCTTCACGTTGGTCCATGGAGATGGATGAGGTGATTAAGACGCTTCGGGGAATTGTGAGAACGAGTCCACGCCGCGGAACTGACTTCATTGAAATTACCGTTCGTCATTCCAAGCCTGAGGAGGCGAAAGAGATTGCCGAAGAACTCTCGAAGGCCTATGTGTCGCGAAGGAATCGTGAAGAACGTGAGCGTGCAGAAGATGCGCTCGTTGCCCTGGATGACGAGTTGACCCTGCAGGGAGACTTGGTTCAGGAGCACCGTAAGGAGCTGACCGTGCTCATCCAGCAATACGGGATTCCCTACTTTGACGGTCGCAGCGCCAGCCTGGTTGGAGCAACCGAGGAGGAAATGTATCGCCTTTCTCAAAAGAAGCTGGACGACTATGAGACGCAACGTGACCAGTTGACAATTCAGATTCAAAAGCTCATGAGCACCGAGAACGAGGATATTGTGCGTGCTGCGGCAGGCCTGGATCTTCCTGAAAATCAAGTGACGACCTATTACAGTCAGTATCGGGAGGCGATGGATCAGGCTAATTCGATTCAAGCCCAGGGATTGGGGCCACGCCACCCGGAAGTGCTTGCGATGGAAGAGCGTGCCAATAGTTCCCTCGAATATGCCCGGGATGAAGTGGTCACATTGAAGCAGGTATTGGATTCCAAGCTTCTCATGATTGGTCGTCAGGTTGAGAAAATGCGTGAGATCGTAGATAACAAACAAGACATCACCGTCGAATTGTCCCTCAAGCAGCACAACTACAACTCAGCCAAGGAGGACTACGAGCAATCGCGCGACATGTACCGCGAAATGAAGATCAAGCAGGGAGAGGCCCGCGTTCTTTTAAAGATGCCCAAAACGCCCATCACCTGGCAGGAAAGACCTAGAAAGGCGAAGAGCGCGGTCTTTCCGAATATCACGATGAACCTTCTCCTGGGAGCCGGGGTTGGGCTGATTTTTGGAATCGGGATCGCTTTTCTTCTCGAGCATCTGGACACGTCAGTCAAGAGCTTGGAGGATGTTGAGCGCTATCTCCAGGTTCCGGTGCTCGCTGTCATTCCGAAGGACGTTGGAATTCTGCACAAGCAGAGCGGCATGAGCCCGGATGCCGAGGCCTACCGGATTCTAAGAACGAATATCGAGTTCAACCGCAAGAATCCAGAGGATAATTCGATCACGGTTGTTTCAGGTGGTGCCGGTGAAGGTAAATCAACGACTCTCGTCAACCTGGCATACGTCTGTGCCCAAGGCGGTTATACGACCTTGATGATTGACGCCGACCTTCGCCGCCCGCGTTTGCACACCTTCTTTGACATCAATAACTCGGTTGGGTTGACAAATTATCTGACGACTGATCTTGCATTGGAGGACGTCATTCTGCAGACGCCGGTCGATAATCTCTACTTCCTTCCTTCGGGTATCCTCCCGGCTGACGCGGCTGGAATCCTGAACTCACGACGGATGTCGGAGCTTTTGCAAGATGTGAAGCAACGCTTCGACCTCGTGCTGGTTGACTCACCTCCCATTCTTGGCGTGAGTGATGCGGCCGTTCTTGCCAGTGAAGTCGATTTGACGATGGTGGTTGTCCAGCACCGTAAACTTCCCAGGAACATGCTCATGCGGGTGAAGCAGGCTGTCGAAAATGTGGGCGGCCAGGTGATCGGGGTTGTTCTCAATAACGTCGATGTCCGAAGCGATAGCCAGTATCAGTACTACACGAGCTACTACACCTACTATGCTCCAAGTGCGATCGATGAGGTTTCCGTTCCCCAGCAGATGACTGCGCATCAGGCATCCAACGACAAGAAGGGTTCCACGCGTGACAACCCAAAGACCGACGATCTCTACTAAATCCAAACCCTGAGCAGTGCTCTACAAACCCCATCAGTATTAAGCCATGAAAACTATTATCGCCCTATTCGCAACAATCCTTGGCCTTTCTTCGGCCTTTGGACAAATTGAATCCAAGCAAATGTTGGATATCAAGATTACCGGTGTTCCGGTGAGTGAGAAAGCCCGCCTGGATAACCTTTACCAAGTGTCCTCATCCGGGACAATCGACATGTGGGTTATTGGAACTGTCCGTGCTTCCGGTCTCACGAACTCGCAACTCGCAGCTACGATCGCCTCGAAGTATAAAGCGGCAGGTATCTACAATGCACCGACATTTATCGTCACCAGCCAACGGGAAGGGAACGACCGGGGCCTCAAGACCTTCACCGTGGGCGGGCAAGTGAGGACGCCAGGTGCCAAGCCATGGAGCATCGGGATGACCCTTTACAATGCCATCCAGGCTGCCGGCGGAGAGACGCCGTTTGGTGCCATCGGCCGGGTGAAGCTCTATCGCAATGGTTCGGTTTACACCTACGACCTTCGGATCGACCAGCACAAGACGGTGAAGATCTACGAGAAGGACATGATCGATGTTCCGCAGACTAACTGGAGTGGCAACTAAGCTTCGATCTTTTTAAGAGCAGATGGTCCGGAAATTCGGGCCATCTGTTTTTTTGTTTTTGCGGAGTTGATTCAGGGGAACGGTGGGCTATTTTTGGTTGATGACGCCGTGGGTAATCTTAGTTTTGTTCCTTTTGGTGGGGGCGGGGTCATCGCGGGGAGAAGCTGATTTTGAGGGGCTGACTTCGTCCGATTTCAAAGCTCGCGAGGAAGCCCAGAACACTTTTTTGGATTGGATTTTCCTCAATCCGGTGGTGGCTCTCGATCAAGTTCTCCAGGTTTATCTCTCATCTGACGACCCCGAACTCAGAATGAGATTGTTGCCCGTCTTGGAGCGGGCCTATTTCCCCCCGAAGGGCTACGTGGGAATCATCATGCAGCCCGCCTTTCTTGATGCGCTGGGAAGGATTCCCGGGAATTTAGCGACGGGGAAGGGGATTCTCGTGAAGAGCGTCGTTCCCGGGACGCCTGCGGAATTGAGTGGATTGCGGGAGCGTGATGTCATTGTGCAGATGGATGAATGGGAGGTTGAGGGCGGCGTCGATCTCAATAATCTCTTTGCCGATCGGATCCAAGCCCACCCTCCGGGAAAGAAGATTCAACTGAAGGTGCTGCGGGGCGGGGAGGAGGTCGTGGTGGCGCTGCAGCTGGGGATTTTGCCGACGCCCAGCGAGCGGGCGCGGGAGGCGCGGGAGATTCAAAAGAACGAACCACCGGCGATGCGCAGTTTGCTCTCCACCAATCTCGAGGAGGAGATGGCGGAGTTTCGATTCTGGCTGGGCGATGAAATTGAGAAACACGGAAAATCTCATCGCTGATTGTCGCTCTTGGGTTACAATCTCCTGCACCAAGGCATGGGATTGAACGTTTCCAGCCTTTTTTTCCCTTTCCTTCCTCTCTTTCCTTTTATGAAGAAAAATCTCCTTCGCTCTCTTCTGCCCGCGTTGACCTTGTGGTTGATTCCAAGTTGCTCGTCATTTGCGGCTGATTTCAATCTGGTGGGCAGTGAAATGTCGCGCATCCTCCAAAATGGTCACTACGCCCGCCTTGGCTTTGATGATCGTTTGAGTGAGCGGATTCTCAAGGACTACATTGATGACCTTGATCCGAATCGACTTTATTTCGAGCAGGCGGACATTGATGCATTCAACGAAAACTACGGGACTGAGTTGGATGAGCTTTTGCTTCAAAAGCAGTCGATTCCGGCGGCGACCGACATTTACAAAACGTTTCAGAAGCGCGCGGGTGAGCGCATCGCAACGGTGAAGGAACTCCTGAAAAACGAGAAATTTACTTTCGACAGTGACCGGATGATCAAGCGGGATCGTAAAGAAGCGGCCTGGCCAACGAACGCCGAGGAGGCCACGGGACTTTGGCGGTTGCAACTGGAAGATGCTCTTTTGTCCGAGGAGCTGAGAAGAGAAGGGATTGCCCAGAGAGCGGAAGAGCAGGGGAAACCCAATCCGCTTGCAAACGAGCCCTCTGCGGTCGAAAAGATCGGGCAACGCTATGAGCGCTTTATCAAGACGATCGAGGGCAGTGACGAAGAGGATATTGCCAACTATTTCCTGAGTGCGGTGGCCGCTGCGCATGATCCGCATTCTGATTATTTCAGCGCCCGGGAGCTCCAGCAGTTTCGTGTCGGGATCGAGAACCGCTTGGTGGGCATAGGGGCCTTGCTCCGTGCGGAGGACGATGGTGCCACCAAGATCGAGGGGATCGTGAACAACGGGCCTGCCGACAGACAGGGAGAACTCAAGCTCAAGGACCGTGTGGTGGCGGTGGATTCGACCAACGATGGGGAATTTGTCGATATCATGTTCATGCCGCTCGACAAGGTGGTGGAAATGATCCGGGGCGAAGAAGGGGTTGAAGTTGGTCTGAAGGTGGAGCCTGCGGATGGTGCTCCCGGTGAGACCCGGATCATCGTAATCAAGCGGGAGGAAGTCACGATGAAGGATGAGCTGACAACTGCTGAGATCATTGTCTATGGCGAGGGGGCCGATGCGACCAAGTTCGGAGTGATCAAGATGCCTTCTTTTTACTTTGATCCCGAGGACCGGAGTGTCCGGGTGTCCCTTGACTTGGAGTTGATTCTCGACCGTTTGAAGAAGGAGGGGATCGAGGGATTGGTGATTGATTTACGAGGGAATGGCGGAGGCTCTCTCGAGGAAGTCCGGCGCATTACGGGCTTTTTCGTGGGCAAGGGTCCCGTGGTGCAAATCAAGATGACCAACGGTCACATTGAGGCGCTGAAGTCTCCGTTTCGGAAACCCCGATATGAGGGGCCGATGGTGGTTCTGACCGACAAGGGAAGTGCTTCCGCCAGCGAGATTCTGGCCGGTGCCCTTCAGGACTATAACCGGGCGGTCATTGTTGGAGAGTCTTCCACCTACGGAAAAGGAACGGTCCAACAGCCCCTTGAGATCGGCCGTTTTATGCCTCTGTTTGCGGATCACGACCGCGCTGGTGCGGTGAAGCTCACCATCCAAAAGTTCTACCGTGTTGCGGGAAGTTCGACGCAGCTCGAAGGAGTCGTCCCCGACATTGTGCTTCCTTCCGTGCGTGATGCGTTGGAAGTGGGCGAGAAGTATGCCAAGCATGCTTTGGCGCACGATGACATCCGACGTGCCCCTGAGTTTGAGCCTCTTGCCCGGCAGAATCTTTTTGTCCCCATGCTTTCCGATCAAAGTGTAAAGCGAGTTGAGGAGAATCAGGATTTCAAATACGTTCGAGAGGATACCACCCGGCTTGAGGAGCAGTTGAAGGCGAACGCGCTCTCGCTCAACATCGAGAATCGTCGCAAGGAGATCGCCGAGGCCGATGCCCGCCGGAAGACCCGCAATGCCGAGAGAATCAAGCGCTTTGCCGAGCTTGCGGAGCAAGATCACAAAGAGTTCAAGATGTTCCGCTTGACCTTGGATGATGTCACTGCCGATGAGCTTCCTGAAGTGGATTTGGAGGGTGACAACGAGCGCCACATGCGCCGCGCCAAGGACGACATTGCCGATCTCGATGATACTCCCGAATGGCCCAGTGGTCTGGATGCAACCAAGCGCGAAGGGTTGGCCGTTCTCCGTGATCTGGCTAAAGCGGTCGAGGCGGCAAGAGTTGCGGGAGCGATCAAGCGGGTCGATTAGGGCAATGGCTGCGATTGCGGAGAATCTTGAAATCATCCGGGAACGGGTTGATTCGGCGGCGTCCGGAGTGGGGCGCACGGTTGATTTGCTGGTGGTTTCCAAGACCTGGCCTGCCGAGGTTGTCAGTAAGGCGGTCGAGGCCGGTCAGGTGATGTTCGGTGAGAATCGGCTCCAAGAGGGAGAGGAGAAAATTCCAGTCCTGCCGACTCATCTCGAGTGGCATTTTATTGGAGGATTGCAGCGAAACAAGGTGCGCAAAGTGCTGCCTTTATTTCCGGTGATTCACAGTATTTCCTCGTTGAAGCTCGCGGGCTTCACGAATCGGGTGGCCGGAGAACTGGGGCTCAAGCCGCGGATCTTTCTGGAGGTGAATATTGGCGCTGAATCATCGAAGGAAGGGTTTCTTCCGAACCAACTCAGGGCTGATTTGGACGAAATTGCGGCGATGGAGAATCTCGATTGGCAGGGCTTGATGTGTATCCCACCGAGGGCTGAGGTTCCAGAGGATGTCCGGCCTTGGTTTGCGAAGGTTCGCGAGTTGCAGGGGGAGCTTGCGGAGAAGACCGGTTTACCGCTTCCCAAACTCAGCATGGGAATGAGTGGTGATTTTGAGGTGGCGATTGAAGAAGGATCGACCATTGTCCGGGTGGGATCGGCGATTTTTGGTCCCCGATTGAAACGACCATGAGTGTGATCAAACTTCTGAATGCGGTCGTTATTGGGGACGAGCTTGCCTTGGCCTGGGAGGGCGGGGATGAGACTTATATCAAACTTGAGAGCCTCCGTCGGGGATGCCCCTGCGCGGCCTGTCAGGGGGAGCCGGACGTCACGGGCACGGTGGTGGTCCCCAAGGTCACTTATCAGGAGCGGAGCTTTCAGTATTTGCGCCACCAGGTGATGGGTGGGTATGCCCTCCAGTTTTTCTGGGCGGACGGGCATAGCTCGGGGATTTATTCCTTTCCGCTGCTGCAGCGGATGGGGGAGTAAATTTCCGGTCACCGAAAAACCCCGGGGTCAGCCGAGCCTCACCGGGGTTGAAAAGGAATCGGATGGGGTGGCCGCCTATTGAAGGGCCGCTCCGACGAGGCGGGTGATTCCGTCTTCGGCTTTTTTGCTTCCGGGATGCAGATGACGGGCTTGATAATACCACGAGAGAGCCGAGCCCACGTTCCCGCGTTCCTCATGGGATTTTGCCTTGTTCAGGGCGATGGTGAAGTCGGCAACCTTCGGTGCGAGGCTGGTCATAAACTGGTTGAGGACAGGGTCATCGGGGAAGCGGGTGTGGACATCGGAAAGTTCTTCCCAAGCGGCGTAATCCTGGCCGATCGACGACATTCTCTTGGCACCCCCAACGGCGGTTTCAATGTCTTTGATGTTTTCGAGGACCTGGCGGAACTTGGCCTGACGGTCCGGGTCGTTGTTGATTCCTTGGGCGAGCTCGTGTTGGCGTTTGAAGACTTCGCGATAATTTTGCTCGGCGAAGAGGCGGTCGAAATCGTTGCGGAGCTGGATGACTGATCCGCCGGCTTCGACGAGGCGATCAAATTCAGCAAGCTTGGGGTTCTGGGGCCAAACCTCCATCGCTTTCTGAATCTCGGCGCGGGCGAGATCAATCTCGTTGGCGGCGAGGTGGTTCTTGGCCATCATGATGGACATGTCACTGGCGCGGCTGTAGGTCGCGATGGCGGCCTCGGCTTTCGTGGCATCAAAGTCAGCGGCCTGGTCCTTGAGGATTTTGATTTGCTCGGAGGCTTTGGCGTAGTCCTTGGAGTCGATGGCATTGAGGAGGACGTAAGATCCGCGAACGAAGGTGAGGACCTTGCGTTTTTTCTCACGGGGCAAGGTGTTGATTGAAGGCATAAACTCGCCCACGAGGTAGGATTCAGCGAGGCGTTTGGAAGCGGATTCGAGTTCGTCGCGTTCGACGAGGAAGGTGAAGGCTTCGACCCCTTTGTCGATGTCGCGCATGGCCTCGTTGGCCAGTGAGTCGAGGGTGGAAACGGTGGGGCTGACTCCGAGGCTCTCGCTGAACATCTTATTGATGTCCGATTTATCGTCGATGTAGAGGGTGCCGTCACCATCACTCCAGAGCATGTTGTAGAAACGGGAAGCCATCACGACGTGCTTGAAGCGACGTTGGACGAAGAATTGCACCATGAGAGCCTGGTATTGGATTTTGGCGAGTTCGGTTTTCACCTTGTTCTCCATTTCCTTGGTCTTCTTGGAGACCTCAATTTCGGCGATGCGGCGGAGGTGCTCGGCGTAGGCGAGGGACTGGGCTCCCCGGCCGACTTGCTGAGCTTGGTTGGTCTGTTCCTTGTCGTCTCCTTTTCCGGCGCCTTTGGTGGTGTTCCCGGCGGTGGGGTCTTGCTCGGTGCGGGCTTTCCAGTCGGCGTCGAGGATGTGCTTTTTCTTTTCCCGTTCGATGGCGACCATCATTTCGCGGCCTTTGTTGACGTCTTTTTTGGCAAGGACGGCGGTGTAAATGGCGTTGCTCAGCGAATCGCAGAGCTTGGCGTCGCCGGGATACATGGCGGCGCGGGGGAGAAGGGCGACGGCATCGGCAAAGACCGGGCCGCCATTGCGGTGGGGTGACAGGGTGGCGAGGATTTCCTCGATGGTATCGCGGTACTCGTTCGCTTCGCCCGAGGCTTCCTCGGGTTCGTTGAGATACTTCTCGAAGCGGGCTTCAAAGATGCGGTTGTTGCTGGCGGCCCAGGTCGAGCCGTTCCAGGAAATGGTGTCGTTGGTGGGGTCGAAGAATCCGATCTCGTTGCCCAGGAGGCCGTTGTTGCCGTTGTTGGAGGGCTGGGAATTGGGTTGTTGAACGACGGTATCGGAGGGCGGTGAGTTCCGGGGCGTATTGTTTGCCGGGGGCGGTGTGTAGACCTGCGCGATGGCAGGGAGGGCCAGGGTGAGGAATAGAAGGGGCTTTTTCATGGGGTCACGGGGAAGTTAGAGTTGTTTGACGTCGAGGGCAACTGCGAGGCCGTTGGTGTTGAATTCGATGAGGAAAGTGTATTCGTCCTGAGGGTTAAGATTACCTCCGGAGAACTCAGCGGGGACAAGGATAGAGAGAAATCTTACCGCCGGGCTTTCTCCAATTTGGAGGGTGATGACGCTGCCGGTAGCCTCGGTCTCGCGGTCGATGAGCTTGCCGGTGACCTGGTATTTGTTGCCGGAGAGGCTGCGGCTGTTTTCAACCGCTTGCTCGATATCGAGCGAGGGGGCATCGAAGCCGGAGGGCTTGCGATTGAGCAACCAGTATCCTCCGCCGAGGACGAGAATGAGAACCACCGCTCCGATGAGGAGGGCTTGGGTGTTAACGCCTGAACTTGCGCGACGAGCCATGAGATAAGGAAGAGGTAATAGGTGTAAAAGTTAGTCCCACTGCGGGCGGCTGGTACCGATCCATGAGGCGACGAGGCCGACCATAATATGGATGAGCAAAACAAAGAAGCACATGTTCACCCCGGAGAGATTGGTTTCAATGACGGTGCGAATGGCGGTGAGGTAGTCTCCCGAGAGGGATTTGACGCTCCCGGACCAGGCCCAGTAGGCCGAGATGAAGGGACGGGTGAGAGGCTCGACGGCCTCAGGGAGGGCCAGAACGGCGCCCGAAAGAGGGAGCTGGAAGCCGACGAGATACACCGAAAGGAGCGAGGCTTGCTCGGCGGTGCGCATGAGGCTGGAGATGCCCAGGCAGATTGCGGTCATGGCGGCATTGACGAGAACCAGGAAGATCGCGTGTTGGGCGAACTCTCCTTTGAAGGACCAGAACATTTCCACGAAGCCCGCCATCCAGAGCGACTGGATGAGGATGAGGCCTGAAAGGAAGACGATTTTACTTAGGAGGTAGGCGGCCGGTCGGACGCCTCCAAATTTTTCCTTTTCGAGGATTTTGCGCTCACCGGCGATTTCACGGGCGGCGTTGTTGGATCCCATGAGCGAGAGAAGGACGACCTGGAACATGATGATGCCGGAGACTGCGGAGCCGACCTTGAGCCGGTCGGCTTGGACTCCGGCTTGCTCTGCGAATTGTTCCTGGACGGTGGCGCCGGAGCTATTGGTGAAATTTCGCATGTTCTCGTTGGCCCTCGGGGCGAAGAGAACGACGAGGACCGGAAAGCAAATGAGGATCGCGAGCTGGAGGATGACCTGTCCCCGGTCGCGGAAGAAAATTTTAAGCCTGCGGCCCAGGAGGGTGCTGAATTGACTGATGAGCCCCGGCATGCTGATGGGGTCGGGAGCGTCGTTGATGATTTTGCCCTCTTCGTCCTCCTCCGGTTCGTAGTCTTCGGCCGGAAGCTCCAAAAGGCCCTGGTTGATGAGCTGGGTGCGGTTCTTCTCGAGTTTTAAGTAGTAGTTGTTCGAATGCTTGAGCCAGGATTGACGCCATTTTTCGGCGGCCTGCTTGGCGAGCTGGGGGTAGACGAGCTCGGTGTGATCGACCGAAAAGTAGTGGGTCAGTTCCTCCGGGGTGCCGTGGTAGGCGACCCGGCCTTCGTGGAGGACGAGGATGGAATCGTAAAGCTCGAGGTGAGCCAGGGAGTGGGTCACGGAAAGAACGATGCGTCCCTCCTTGCGTGAAATGTCGTGAAGGAGGTTGACAATTTCCCGCTCGGAACGGGGATCGAGACCGCTGGTGACCTCGTCGCAAAGGAGGAGTTTGGGATGGGAGACGAGTTCCATGGCCAGGCCAAGGCGGCGTTTTTGCCCTCCGGAGAGGACGTGAACGGGACGGTCGGCGATGGGGGCGAGGCCGGTCTCTTCGAGAACACGGTCGATGCGCTTGTCGAGATCGGCGGTGCCGCAGGTTTTGATGCGGAGTTTGGTGGCCGCCTCGACTGCTTCGTCAACGGTGAGCTGTTCGTAAGCGATTGAGAATTGGGGGACGTAGCCGATTTCCCAAGGTTCAAGGTCCCCTTCTTCGGAGAGATTGCGGCCATTCCACCAAAGGGAGCCGTCCGATTCGGGGTTGAGTCCGGCGATCGTTTTGAGTAGGGTCGTCTTTCCGCAGCCCGATGGCCCCACGATGGCCATGAAGTGGCCGCGTGGAATTTTCAGGCTGGCGCGGTCGATGAGATTGAGGGGTTCACCGTCCTTTTGAATGGTGAAGCAGACATCTTTCAGTTCGAGCACTGTCAGCGATGGGTTGATTTGAAGGTGTGAAGCGTCAGGGAACCGATCTGACGCGCCCTGCGACCGTGGCGAAATCAGAGGGGGATGGGAAGCTCGAAAGCGTGGCAATCAATGATGATGCGCTTCGGTGTTGCCCATTGGGCGAAATCCGGCATACTGCCCGTCAAGCGCTCGCGCTCAACAACCTCTCATTGATCTCCGTGGACCTCACCGAAATTCGCAAAATCGTCAAACTGATGGACGAGCATGGACTCTCCCAGTTCCAGTTCGAAAAGGAAGATTTTAAGCTGAAGCTTAAAAAGGGAACCGATCTTGAAGACCTCCAAGGGCTTCTGAGGGCGCTTCCTTCAGCGCCGTTCCCGGCTGCGGCCCCCGCACTTGCGGCCCCGGCTCCTGATGGCGGGGCTGCTCCGGTTTCCGAAGGTGAGGAGATTTCATCCCCAATGGTCGGAACCTTCTATCGCAAGGCCTCGCCGGATTCGCCCGATTTTGTGAATGTGGGCGACACCATTAGTGAAGGGCAGACTCTCTGTATTATCGAAGCGATGAAAGTGATGAACGAGATCAAGGCCGAGCGTTCAGGGATCATTACCGAGATCTGTGTCGATGACTCCAATCCCGTCCAGTATGGCGATGCTCTTTTCCGAGTGAAGTAACCCACTTTACCCCACCAAAATTCATGTTCTCGCGCGTCCTCGTCGCCAACCGTGGCGAAATCGCCCTCCGTATCATTCGTGCCTGCCGGGAGTTGGGGGTGGAATCGATCGCCGTTTATTCCGAAGCGGACATTGATTCCATGCATGTCCAGCTGGCAGACGACTCGGTCTGTATAGGACCCGGCCCCAGCAAGGAGAGCTATCTCAGACCCGACCGGATCATCGCTGCTGCCGAGATCACCGGAGCAGACGCCATTCATCCGGGATACGGGTTTCTCTCCGAAAATGCGCGCTTTGCGGAAATTTGCGAGAGTTGCAACATCAAGTTTATCGGGCCATCCGCCGATGTGATCCGAACGATGGGTGACAAGAACACGGCCCGGGCGACTGCCACGGCCCATGGCGTTCCGGTCACTCCCGGTTCCAAGGGGATCGTTTCAGGTCCGGCGGAGGGACTTGAGATTGCCCGCGAGATTGGCTTTCCCGTCATGATTAAGGCCACCGCAGGCGGCGGAGGCCGCGGGATGCGCCCGGCGATGAATGAGGCCGAATTTGAAGCGCAGTTCAAGGCGGCGTCCAGGGAAGCGGAGGCCTGTTTTAACAATGGGGACTGCTACATCGAGAAGTTGGTTCTCGATCCTCACCATATTGAGTTTCAGGTCCTGGCAGACGACCATGGAAATTATCTTCACCTTGGGGAGCGGGATTGCTCAATGCAGCGCCGCAACCAAAAGATTATTGAAGAGTGTCCCAGTCCCTTTATTTCCCCGGAGCTTCGCGAAAGGATGGGGGAGGCGTCCATCAAGCTGATCAAGGCCATCAATTACCGAAATGCCGGCACGATCGAATATCTCGTGAATGCCGACGCCACCGACTTCTACTTCATGGAGATGAACACCCGGATCCAGGTGGAGCATCCGGTCACGGAAGAGGTGATGGGTTGCGAATTGATCAAGGAGCAGATTCGGATTGCGGCCGGAGAGCCGGTTTCGGAGCACGTTCTTGGGGTTGAGGCCCGTGGTCACTCCATCGAATGCCGCATCAATGCGGAAGACCCCTACAACAACTTTGCCTCCAGCCCCGGAACGATTGATCTCTGGTATGCTCCCGGCGGGAAGGGAGTCAGGGTCGATACCCACGTTTATTCCGGATACACCGTGCCCCCCTACTATGACTCCATGATTGCCAAGCTCATCGTGACGGCATCGTCGCGAAGTGTGGCGATTGCCCGCATGAAGAGGGCGTTGGCCGAATTTACGATTCGTGGCATTAAGACTACCATTCCTTTCCAGCAGGAGATCATTGATCATCCCGACTTTATCAACGGCAAGTATGATATCGCCTGGGTCGCTAATTTCCTGAAAGAGAAAGGCCTTTAGTTGCTCCTTCGATACCGGAAAACACCGAATTTGATCTTTTGCCCCATGTTTGATGCTCTTGCCAAGGCCCGTCTCTACGCCATCTGTGACCTGGGATATTTAAGCGGCGAACAGGCTCTTCCGGTGTCCCGTTCCCTTCTCGAAGGTGGGGCGGGAATCCTCCAGCTCAGAGCGAAAGGGCACGAGCCCGGTTCCTTGCTTTCGCTGGCGATCCTACTCCGTGATCTTTGCGAAGAATTTTCAGTCCCCTTCATCGTCAATGACCATCGGGAACTTGCCATCGCGTCCAATGCCCATGGTTTGCATCTTGGTCAGGACGACGGGTCACTCGAAGAGGCCCGGAATGCTCTCGGGCCCCAGCTGATCATAGGGCGGTCAACCCATTCTCTCCAGCAGGCCAACGAGGCCCTCGCTGAAGGAGCGGACTATCTTGGTTTTGGTCCTTTGTTTACCACTCCGACCAAGCCCGGCCGCCCGGCGATTGGCCTCGGCGACATTGCGGCAATGGAAAACCAAGTGGGCTGCAAAATCCCCGCGTTTTGTATCGGCGGAATCAAGCCTGACAATTTGCCCGGGGTGCTCGAAGCAGGTGCCCGCCGGGTCGTGATCGTTTCCCATCTCCTTAACCATCCCAATCCCGCCGGGGGAACCCGCGCGGTGGTCTCCCAACTTCCCAATTTATGAAAATTCTCGTCGGCGGCTCGGTCGCCATTGATAACGTCAAAACTCCTGTTGCTGATGAATCCAACCTCCTTGGTGGATCAGCCAGCTACGCCTCGCTGGCCGCAGCCAAGCTCTCAACCCCCGTCCACCTTCTCGGGATTATTGGTCACGATTTTCCAGAAGAGCACCTTGAAATGCTCCAATCCCACGGGGTCGATCTCTCCGGCTTGGAGAGGTCGGACCAAGCCTCGTTCACCTGGACCGGGGAATATCACGAGAATATGAACGATCGCACCACTCACAATGTCGCGATCAATGTGCTTGAAGATTGGAGTGTCAAAGTTCCCGAAGATCTGGCCGATGCTCCCTTTGTCGTGCTCGCCAATATGGCCCCTCATAATCAACTGCAGATGCTGGCGCAATGCACCGCAGACCCCAAGTTCGTCGTGGCCGACACCATGGACCTCTGGATTACCGTGGCCAACAAGGAACTCCACGAAGTTCTCAAAAAGATCGATTTGCTTGTCATCAACGAGAGTGAGGCGCGGGAGTTTGTTGGTACGAATAACCTCGTACTTGCGGGCGAGCGCCTGCTGGCAAAGGGCCCGCGCTTCGTCGTGGTGAAGCTCGGTGAATTCGGGGCTCTCCTTTTCGGGCCGGACCAGGCCTTCTTCCGCTGCGGAGCCTGGCCGCTCCGTGACCTCGCAGATCCCACCGGGGCGGGGGATACCTTCCTCGGCGGACTCATTGGAGACCTTGCGGCAAAAGGGGCCATCTCGCCGACCTTCGAGCAGCTCCGCGAGGCAATCGTCAAGGGTTCCATCCTGGCGTCCTTCACCTGCCAAAACTTCTCCACGAAATCCCTCGAATCGGCCGGAAATGACGAATTTTTTTTGCGCCTGAGCGCGTTCAGGGAGCATTCAAATTGGTAGGATCTCTCGCAACCCTCTTTGAATAAGTGCTTTACAATAAATCGAGGCCCTCTCGAAAAACTTCAAAAACTCTTAAAAAAGACGTTGACGGAAGGTCGGGAATCTCATAACTTCCCAGTGGATTGCCTGCGGAAACTCATCTTCCCCGTGTCGATGGGCCTTCAACAACTAAATGAAAAAAACGAAAACAAAAATGAAAACGACAACTCTCAAAGCAGTTGCTGCCTTTGGGCTCTCAGCTCTCCTCGCTGGCAGCGCCGCAGCTCAAGAATCAACGTCCAAGCCTGTCGGCTATGAGACGATCCCCTACACCGCCGGATTTAATTACCTCGGCCTACGTCTCCACGAAGCTCCCGCAGCATCTGGGACATCGGTTTCCGTCTCTGGTGCCACTATTACCGTTGCCGACGGCGTCGCTGATGGGCTCGTTGCCGGAACGTCCTACATTTTCGAAGTGACTTCCGATGATGCCCTTGGTGCCGTCGTTCTGGTCAATTCTTTCGACGCCGCAGCGGATACTCTCACGCTGAGCGATGATATTTCCGCCAATTTTGGAGATGGTCATGGTTTCATCATCCGCCCTTCTTCAACGCTTACTACCGTGTTTGGAGAGTCCAACGACGTAGCCAATTCAGGCGCCGGACTCGTATCCACCGCTTCTTTCGGGACCTGTGATCAGATCTGGCTCCCGGATGGGGCTGGTGGTTTCTCAAAGTATGCTTATGTTAAGGGTAATCCTTTCGCCGGCACGGTAGATGGCTGGAAAGATTCTTCTGGTCTTACAGTGGATCCTGAAACGATCAACCTCGTTTATGTTGATGGTGTGATTGTCAATGGCGCTTCCGCTGGGAACGTCGTAGTTTCTGGGTCCGTTAAGTTGGAACCAGTAAGCATCGTGCTGACCACAACTTTTAACTACATCGGTGGAATGTTCCCAGTCGGCCTCACTCTCGCTGAAAGCGAGTTGGGTTTCTCACTAGGCTCTACTGGATCGTTTGGAACGTCAGATCAGGTCTGGCTTCCAAATGGCGCAGGTGGCTTCGCCAAATACGCTTTTGTCCAAGGCAATCCCTTCACAGGCTCGCCTACCGGCTGGAAAAATAGCGCCGGTGGCGTTGTTGATCCTGCAGCCATCAGCTTTGACGACAACCCCGGAGTGATCATTGTCCGTGCTGGAAACGTCGAGTCGTTGGTCACTATTGATTCGCCTGACTTTTACGACGCGCTTTAATAATTAGACAACCTGTCCAAATTTTTTCAATATAACACTAAATATAAAATGAAATTAAAACTAACTCTTCTGACATTCGCTGCAACGGTGGGAATGGCGTCAGCCTACAACATCACCGCAACAAACCAGAGCACATTTGGGGATCCTTCGCTCCCGATCGTTGATAACACTGGTGCACCAATTGCGTCAGGTACTATCGCCGTCGGGTTCTTCGCGAGTGACTCCTCAGTAACCGATAACGCCCTCGATTTTGGCACCCTGTTGTCTGGATTCAACCAGTATGGTAGTCCTACGGGACTCGCCGATGCTGGCGCTGCGCCAGGTCTCTTTGACCTTGTGAGTCCGGGCAACTGGAACGTCAGTGTCCCATTCAATTCCGTCGCCCCCCAAATCGGAAACAACATCTATGTTGTGTTCGGTAACGGTGCTTCGCTTGCAGAGTCTAGTTTGTTGGCCGTATGGAAGTCCAATAGTATATTTGGCAAGGAGGACGAAGCTGGTAATGGTGGTGCTGCTGCAGATATTGCAACTGGTCAAGGCTCCCTTTTACTTGGCCTCAATGGTGGCGCTCAGAGCTTTGCTGGCGGTGCAATAAATTACTCAGATTCAATTCGACTTGTAGAAGCAATCCCCGAGCCTTCCACGAGCTTGCTTGCTGGTCTTGCTGGTCTTGCGCTTGTTGTTCGCCGCCGTCGCTAGTCCCGATTGTTTCTCTCTGAGAAGCCCGTTTTCATTTTTCTCACGCCCGTCCTCCTAGGAAGACGGGCGTTTTTTTTGTTTCTGTTGGTTGTGCGTGGGGAGCAGGTTCCAGATCGGCGGTGAGGAGCTTCTGATCGTTCCGGGTTGAGACGCCGCTCCTATTGCCCTTCGTTTAAATGAGGAAGGTCATACGAGCAGTGCGGGAACGACTCTCCATGGTTGGTGTCCGGGATGGTGACGCCGCAGTTCGGTGGACGCCGGCTTCGTGTTTCCTACAGAAACAAAACCGACGGGGCTTGGTGAGCAAAACCGCCGGGACTCCACTGAAAAAGATCTCACGGTCTAAGAAGAGTGCCTTATCGCGTAGGAACCACGCGAACGAACGATTGAATGGTTTAATTGCTACCGTCCTGGATGAACACAAACAAGTGGATGCGAACTCTCAAGGCGGTGGATTCCCGGGTTGACCAGGCGTGCGATCTTTTTCACTTTTTTTGATCTGATTTCAGGAATAAAGGTGGGGGGTGAAATGCAGGGCGGACTTGGTGCGCGGCCGAATCGATTGATTCGTGAAGCCCGGAGTCGATGGGATGCCCATGAAAATCTCGCGTGCCGGAAAGTCCGGGATCAAGCGATCATTCTCTACGAAAGTCTCACTTCCGAAGAAAAGGCACTCATCCCGGAACAACTCAGGGTTTGGTTGCGTTACCGGAGTGAGAAATATTTCGGAGAATCGAGGACAGCTCCTGGGAAGCCAGGACAGAAACTCCCGCAAAAACCCAAGAAGAAGGCCCATGCTCCGGCGCACGCCCTCTTTTCCCGTCGCCTTAATAGTCCAGTCGGGAGTTTGGTGATTCTGTCATCGAAGAAGGGAGTCGCAGGAGTTTATTTTGGGCATCGAATCGAAAATTCCACTCTTCCGCCGGAGAATAGCAGGGACAAGATCCTGAATCAGGCGGAGAAGGAACTTGGAGAGTATTTCGCAGGAACGCGAAGGGAGTTCCGGGTGGCATTGGATGCCCGGGGGAGTTCGTTTCAGAAAAGTGTTTGGCGGGAGTTAAGCAGAATTCCCTACGGGGAGACGCGTGGGTATGGTGAACTCGCCGAGAATCTGGACAACCCGGGCGCGGTGAGAGCGGTTGGAACTGCCAACGAGTCGAATCCGGTCTCGATCATCGTCCCTTGTCATCGCGTGATCGGGAAAGATGGATCTCTGACAGGATTTGGGGGCGGGGTCGAGATGAAGAGGAAGCTTCTTCAGCACGAGGGGGTTTTCTTGAAGATTCAGAACGGCGATTGATTTGAGCCTTTGGTCCGTCGAATTGCTTAAGATGTCCAAAATTTTGACTGGGAGAGACCCATTCATCGGGTTGGTTTGCGCTACTTCGCCTTAAGGCGTTCAAGAGTAGCTGGTTAGGTAAGTTTGGGCATATTTAATTTTAATTTTTTTTCATGGCAGGCCCAATTTTCCATTGCCATGAGTGCACAATGTGTTTACATAGTGTTCATCATGAAAGCGAAAAGAATTCTCTCGGGCGTCAAGGGCTTTGCCCTGATCGCCACTATCTCGGTTCTTCTCCTCCTCACCCTCGTTGCGGTGGCGTTCCTCTCGCTGTCGGCGATCACGGTGCAGACCAGCCGCTCTGAATGGGCGCAGGAAGAAGCACGGGCCAATGCCCGCCTGGCGTTGATGATCGCGATTGGCGAACTTCAACGGGACCTCGGACCGGATCGCCGGATTGCCTTGAATGCTTCAATCCTCGATGAAAATCCAGATACCCTGCAGATCGATGGCGTGGCCCAACCTCATTGGATGGGGTATGTGAAGTCTGAATACGAAAGAAACTCCAGCGGGAGTCCTTTCACGAGGGACGAGGACAAGAGCGGCCTCCAAGATGCCCGGAACGGCACGGATTTCAAGGTTGAGGACCTCATCGAAAATTACCTTGTGAGCGGCAATGAGGGCGGCAAGGAGCGCATTCGCGGAAATCGCCGTTACCAGGACGCCATGACGGAGACGACCCAGGTCGGTCCAAATTACGTTCAGTTGGTTGGAGATGGCTCTATCGAAGAATCTGTCGATGAGGTTATTGCCCGGAAGATGGAGACTGAGAAGCTGCAACAGCTCCCCAATGGATCGACCGAATATCGTTCGAAAGGAAGTTACGCCTGGTGGGTGACGCCTAATAACCAAAAGGCTCACATTGGGCGGGTTGATCGTCACGCAGACCAGCGCTTGAACGAATCAGGCGATGGCATCCAGCGGATGGTCCACGCCCAGGACACTGATATTTCAGTGGTTGAGGGAATCAAGCTGGGCGTTCAGAGAAAAGACGCACGGGTCATCACGCCCAAAAGCCTTGCCTTGATGAACCCTTCCAACAAAAGGGGTGTCAAACAAAACTTCCATGATCTGACGGGTTATTCTGCAAGTACGATCGTGAACGTGCGCGACGGTGGTTTGAAGAAGAATCTCTCGGCATTTCTCAATGAACAAGGCGGCGATGGCCCGAGTGACATTAAGGATTTGGACGCCACCAAGCCTTACTACATCGGGATTTCGGGTTCGGATCATTTGATTGGACCACCGAATGAGAGCTATGCCAGCCTCCGGGGTGAGGAGTTTCGCGACTCAAAATATAAGGATATTGCCCCGACCTTTGAATTGTTATGGAACTGGGCCCGGCTTGCCGATCAATTCGAATTTGGTGAAGCATCCACCGGTATTCGTCCCCAGAAAATCTGGCAAGGCGCTCCGTTCCGAAATGGGGGTGCCAATGTATATGACGGCGAAAACCGGAAGCCGGCGGATCCACGGAATCTGACCGAGATCAAAATGACACCCGTGGTGGTTGAGGCGGCGACTTACTATAACCTTGCCACCTATCCTGAAGGAAGCGGTTCGGAGCAGAAGCATGTTTTACGGCTCTGCCTTTATCCCCGGGTCGGGCTTTGGAATCCCTATAATGTTGAGATGCGCCTCGACCGACCGATGATCCTCCAGCTCTTTTTGAACGGTAAGAAAACGGTGGTCTTTGATGGCAACGATCAATTCAGCCGTGAGATCTACTTCGGGGGACGTCAGAACGGATTTGACGGCCAATATGGCGGCCAGGTGTTTTTCATGCTTCCCGCTGTTACGATTCCGCCGGGAGAGACTTTCATTTTCTCAATGGGCGGAACCCCAAAAGAGCTCGATATCAACGTCTTTGGCGCCAATTTGCTGCAAGCGAAGGATGCTCCCTCGTCCGCAAGCTACCTCTATAAGGATTATCGGAGTGAGAACCTTGGGGGAGCGCGTGCGACCTACGCCCGGGACGATGATCAGAAAAACGAGGAGTTCATGCCCCGACCCCCTGCGACTTTTCGTGAAAAGCCTCTCAACTTCAGAGAACATGGCGCGGACAACTACATGTTTATGCTGAAGTATCTCGAGAGTGGCGCTGCTCCTACGAGGCAGTCATTCCCCAACGAGCCCATGTTGGTTTACGGCAGTGTGTGTCTGCAGGCCGGTGGGGGAGATGAGTATCCTCTGGAGTGGGACGAGGCTTTTCAAGCTCCCGTAATCCCGCTGACAGGCCGGGGAGATCAAATTCCCGATGGCAGGCCGCCCAGCCCCTACACCCGCGACGGCTTCCGCGTTCGCTGGTTGCAGGAAACGGTCTCGAACCAAGGGAATGGGGGCGAAAATACCCAGTTTCTGCAGAGTTCTGCGCTTGGAAACTGGAATTTGCGGGCTTCCTACATCTGTCGAAATCCTTTTGACAACGTGACCAGCAGTGCTCCTTACTTCCACGGAATTTATACCCGGGACAATCCAAGTGATGAGCTGAGCTGGGGTGACCTGCTTCCAGTGAAGCGTGATGGTTTTCAAACCGGATTCCCATTCGGACGGGCTGGATTTGGGGTCGACACCGTGATGGCCTTTGAGGTTCCCACCGCCGAGGTTGGAATTCCATCGCTCGGGTATCTTCGACACTTGCAGCTTTCCGAGTTCGTGTGGCATCCCAGCTACGCCATTGGAACCTCCGTGGCCGATCCCAGGGTTGAGACGACCGGAACCATGCCGGCGCGCAACATGGGCGCAAACCACGGTTGGAATTCCCAAGGGCTCGGGACAGGATATTGGGCTCAATTATTTAGCGATATTGTTTACTACCTCAGCGAGGAGAACCAACTGATTTTCGACCTGAGTTTTGAGGTCAACCATAATCTCTGGTCCGATTTCTTCCTGACGGGAGCTACCAAGAGTCAGATTTCGAATTTTGCCCAGGACCCGATTGGGAAGCCGCTGAAGAATGGCAACCTTGTTCTCTGGGACCGCTCCGGGGATCCTGCTGCGGATCTCGATGATTTCTTCCGCGCTGCCGGTCGCCTCATGATTGAGGGTGGATTCGATGTGCACTCGACAAGCAAAGAAGCTTGGAAAGCCCTTCTCTCAAGCACCCGTGATGTTGGATACGGATCTCTTAAGCGTTCGCCCTTCCCACGGACCCTCTTCCCGAAAGGCGACGAGAACAACAAGGCCGAGTATAGTACCAAGATGTTTACCGGTTACCGAAGTCTTGGTGATCAGGAGATCGACTCCCTGGCCCAAGCGATCGTTCGTGAAGTGAAAGTTCGTGCCCCGTTTTTCGGTCTTTCGGATTTTGTAAACCGTCGCCTTGCTGACGATGAGACCGGCCGCCGGGGAGCACTTGAAAATGCTCTTGAGAACTCGCTTCCCAACCGGGGAATGGACGGAAAGTTCCCGATTGATCGCAGCGAACTGAAGGGGCAGGGGCCGCTCATCGCGCAGGGGGCTCCCCAGCAGTCGACCACGACGCCAATGTTTCAAGAGAACCTCCCGGCTTCGACGGGTTATGGCACCCCTGGATACATTACGCAGGGTGACGTGCTGCAGGTTATTGGATCTACTTTGACGACCCGCTCCGATACCTTCACCATCCGTGCCTACGGTGAGTCCAAGGACGTCAACGGTCGGATTGTGGCCCGGGCCTGGTGCGAAGCGGTCGTTCAGCGGACTCCGGAACCCCTTTCACCCGACTCGATCACGGGATTGAACCCGCGCGAGATTCGTGAAAATGAAGTCGATTTCGGACGTCGCTTCCGGACGATCTCCTTCCGCTGGTTGGCGAGCAACGAAGTTTAGATCCAAACCATTCTTCCTCTGTGGAATGCAAAGGCTCCCGGAAACGGGAGCTTTTTTATTTTCCTCTCGACGGGTCACGATCGCTGGGCGATTTTCACCCCCTAACTGAAGATTACCATGAAAACCATTTCCCTGATTGCCTCTGTCCTCGTGGCTTTGCCCATGACCCTCTCGGCCGACTGCCCCAACCACCAGATTGAAGCGGGTCGGAAGCAGGCATCCGAAGAGAAGAAAGACCTCATGATGGTGATTTCCGGTTCGAGTTGGAGTGATCAAAGCAAAAAATTTGATGCCGAAGTGTTGAACGTCGACGAATTTAAGAAGGGAGCAGGCGGCAAGTTTGTTTCTGTGGTCTTTGATCTGCCGGCAAAGCGGGAGGAGGCCCATGAGGACCTCATCGAGCTGCAAGAGCGGTATCGTTTTCGCCAGATTCCTTCTCTGATTCTCGCGGATGGTTCCGGTCGCCCCTACGCATACACCGGGATGCGCGAAGGAAGTGTAGCCGACTACCTCAAGCATCTGGATGAACTGCACGCGGTGCGAGTCGAGCGTGACCGCCTCATCGGTGAGGCGAATAAAGCGGAGGGTGTGGAGAAGGCCGGGCTTCTGGTAAAAGCGCTCAAGTCACTCCCCCAGGAGATCATTTCCGGGTTTTATGAAGCGGAGTTGGTTGAGATTGAGAAGGCAGACCCGGAGGGCAAGACGGAGTATGCCCGGGAGATGAGAAGGTCCGAGGCGCTTGCGAAAGAGCAAGAGCGTTACGAAGGATACTTTCAGAAGAAGGATTACGAGCACATTTTAAAGGAGTCCAAGGAGGAGGCGGCGAAGGCCAAAGGGGAGGATTCCCAACGGCTTTTGCTCTACGGAGTCCGCGCCCTGGCCGATCAGAAGAAATTTGACGAAGCGATGAAAGCGGTCGAAGAAATGACCCAAATTGATCCTGAATCGGATTTTGGAAAGAGAGCCGGGCGTTATCAGGCGATGCTGAAGAGTGCTAAGGAGCGGCACGAGAATGGCGGGCGTCCGGTCGCGAAGCGTCCCGCAGGACCGATTGTTTCCAAGCCGGTGGCTGCCGTGACCGATATCGAGGAGCTCCGCAAGGATGCGAGAACGTTCGATGCCGACCTCATCAAGAGCACAGCACGTGAGAAAGAGCTTCTGGAAAAGGTGGCGGCTGGATCCAAGGAGATTGCCAGCCTTGAAGCGGAACTCGCGAAAGCGAAAGCGCAGGAAAAGGAGCGGGCTGCGGCACTCAAAACCGCCTCCGAAGCTCGCCAGCGTTTGGCCCGCAAATCGGAGGCGATGCGCGATGTCATTGCGAGCCACGAGGCGATGGAGAAGCGCAAGCGCGAGGTCGCCGAACTTGAGAAGCGCGCGGCGGACCTGCAGGAGCAGGCTGAAGATCTCCGCAAGAAGGCTTCCGAGATTCAGAAAGGCAAATAGTTCTCATGAGACCACTTGCGTTGATCTTTGCGATGGTCCTGCCTCTTTCGGGGGCATGGCTCGGGGATTTGGAAGCCGGCAAGAAACTTGCGGCGGGGGAGAACAAGGATGTCTATCTGATCTTCACGGCCTTGAAGGTTTCGGGGGCTTGCATGCAGTTGGAACGCCGGGTGCTTTCGCAGGAGTCCTTCCAATCAGCGGTGGAGGAGAAGTTTGTGCTGGTCCATCTCGATGTCCCTTTGGAGCAGACGCCGGGAGTGGTTGATCCATTGACTCCCAATCGCTTGACGGCCAACCAGTATCGGATTGAGAGTTATCCCACCGCTCTTTATCTGAACCGGGAAGGCCATTCGTACCTCAGTGAGACCGGGGCTTTGGCAAGCGGGCCCGAGGGGTATGCCGCCCATCTTCTTGAAAAGGCCGGTGAGCAGGTGTCACGTGATCAGGCCCTTGAGGAGGCTGGCCAAAAGGAGGGGCTGGAGCGCGCCAAGGCGATCGTCGCGGTGATCGAGTCGGCCCCAACGTCGGCCTCGCCCAAGCTCTATGAGAAGCAGTTGAAGGAGTTATCTCGATTGGACCCGAAGGATTCGCTGGGGTTCCAGGGGAAGTACCAAGCGGAGGCGGGTTTTCGGGAACTGGAGGTCGCTCTCCGGGAGATTTTCCACAAGAATTCCTACGAGGAAGTGGTTAAGTTGGTTGATCGTTATGTTGCGAGGCATCAGCCGAACGGGGAGCTTTTACAAAAGGCTCTCTTCCGGAAGCTGGCGGCACAACGGCACGGCAAGATGACGGATGAGGCCATCGAGACGGCGGGAGAAATTATTGAGACGGAACCGGAGAGCCCACACGGCCGCTTTGCCAGTCAAATCCTCGAGTCACTTAAACCGTGACGGGTTAGAGCGGGCGTCCGTATGAGTCACAGCGATTATGCCATCCGGCGCGCCAGCGATTTTCACCCCGGGCTGGCGGTGAGTTCTTGATGCGGAGATCGAGCCGGCGTTTGGCGGCGGCTCCGAATTCCCGGGCCGCGGCCTGGCCGGAGGGGACATCGCGCATTTCCATGAGGACCCACATGAGGCCCCAGCCCTGGCCCGCGTATGCTTCCTTGGGGTTGGTGCCGTCGCCTTTAAAGTTGACGTAATCGACGAGGGCGTAGATGCCATTTGGGGTGGTGGCGACTTTTTGAAAATTTGCCTGAATGCGCGCGCGCTGGGCGGCGGGAGCGGCTCTCATGATATTGGGGAGGGCAGCGCGTGATTTGTAGGCGATAAATTCGGTCTGGACGGAGATATGGGCGGCGAGCCAGTTTCGAAGCCCGGTGAGTTGGGGGCCGTTGAAATCGCGCATGAAGGAGGCTTTGCTTGACCACGGGCAGTCAGGCTGGAGCCCAACGGAGGGAACGGCGAGACCCCGGCTGGCAGCGTAGCGGGCGAACTCGGGCCAGCTTTCGGTCCAGCGACCGTTGAAGCCCTTGGGATACCAGATGAAATGGCCGATGCCCATGGAGGGGAATTCCTCACCGTCATTCCAAGCGGTCAGGCCTGCCACTTTTCCGCCTGATTCGTTTTGCCAGATCTTGCGTCCAATCGTGGATTTTTGTGCCGCGGTGAGGCTCAGGGCGTTGCTGGAAGTTTGTGGCGGTGCCGGATTGTTGGCCGCTGGAGGATCTGCGGAGCAGGCCGAAAAGAGAAGGGCGGCGGGAAGAAAAAATCGAGCAACTTGCATAGGAGGAAGATTGCGCTCAAAGTCCCTTCATCGCAATGGACAAAAACGAACTTCTCAAGGCCCTGACGCCGAGTCTCTTCGATGTCGTCAAAATTCTCCTGACTGCTGTGATCATTCTGGTCGTGACGAAGCTGCAGCTGGTCAGTGACAAGCTCTCGGCTCTTTTGATCGCACTGCCCCTCACCTCGATTTTGGCGATGATCTGGATGCGCCATGAAGCGAAGGTGGCGGAGCAAGGGACACGGATTGAGAGCATCGCAAACCACGCTTATTACACCTTCTGGTTCGTCCTGCCGACGATGCCGATGTTTTTGGTGATTCCGTGGATGCTTCGCAAAGGGCATGGATTTTACTTCACTCTGGGAGCGAATGCCCTTCTCACGACGGTGCTCTTCTGGCTTTTGGTGGTGACGTTGAAGAAGTTCACCTCTATTGAGCTCATGTAATGAAAGCCCTCCTTTTTTTCCTCGTGATGACCCCCCTTTTTGCTGAAGTCCGGCTCTCTGAAAACGAGGCGGGCAAGTTCGTGGAACTCGCGCTGGCGGGATTGGATCGAGAGTTTCCGAACAAACCCGGGCATGTGTTTTTATCGGAAGCGGATGTGAAGTCCCCGAGTGCGGTGACGCCGGTTTTCTACGGTCATTTTGATTGGCACTCGTCGGTTCACGGGCATTGGACGCTGGTCCGCCTGATGCGCCTCTTCCCCAAAGCGGATTGGGCACCTGGGGTTCGCGGGGCGCTGGCGGGGCGATTTTCGGAAGCGGCCTTGAAGCAGGAGGCGGAGTATCTTGCCACTCATAAAGCCTTTGAGCGGATGTATGGTTGGGCGTGGGCGTTGCGCTTGGGGATTGAGCTGAGAGCGCTCGAAGACGATCAAGGGAAGAGTTGGGCGAAATGGTATGAGCCGGTCGAGGCGGTAATTGTGGCGAACGCGAAAGACTACCTCCCAAAGCTTTCCTGGCCGGTGCGCTGTGGATTTCATCCGGAGTCCTCCTTTCCACTCGGGCAAATGATCGACTGGGCGCGCGCGACGGGGGATGAGGAATTTGAGGCTTTGTTGGTAGGCAAGGCCAAGGAGTTCTACGGGAAGGACAAGGCCTATCCGGTCCGCTATGAGCCCAGCGGGAATGATTTTTTTTCGGCCGGGTTGAATGAGGCGGATTTGATGCGCCGGGTTCTCCCGAAGGCGGACTTTGAGAAATGGTTTGCGGGCTTTTTTCCGGGACTGGATCTGGGGAATCTCGCGACGCCGGTGACTGTGACGGATTTTAGTGACGGGCATTTGGTGCATTTAGTGGGCTTGAATTTGAATCGGGCCTGGACGATGCGGGGAATTGCTTCAGTTCTGGACGGAGCGGCGAAAGCGACCCTCCTGCAGGCATCGCGGGCGCACGAGAAGGCGGGGCTGGGAGACACCTTCAGCGGCCACTATGAGGGAGACCATTGGCTGGGAACCTTTGCGGTTTACCTGATGACGCAATGATCCTGCGGGTTTACATCACGGGCGAACTTTGATCTCTATACGGCAAGCGATGGACCAACTCGGAGAGCTTCAACGACTGCTGGCAGCACTGGCAAAGGGTGGGAATCGTTTCTATGCCGGGAAATTGAAAGGCGTGGAGTCGGTGGCTTCGCTGGAGGAATTTTGTGAACGGGTCCCTTTGACGACCAAGCAGGAATTAGCGGCGGATCAATTGCGGCATCCTCCCTATGGCACGAATCTGACCTTTCCCTTGGCGAGCTATCGTCGTTTTCACCAGACCAGTGGAACGAGTGGCCAGCCCATGATTTGGCTGGATGATGCCGCCGGGTGGGGTTGGATCCGGGACAACTGGGCCTGGGTCTGGGAGAAGGCCGGGGTCAAGGCGGGGCAGGCGGCCTTTTTCCCGTTTTCCTTTGGCCCCTTTTTAGGATTTTGGGCGGGTTTCGAATCAGCGGCCCATCTGGGGATCCGGGCCATTCCGGCGGGTGGATTGACGAGCGAAAACCGGGTTAAAATGATGGCGCGGGTTCGTCCGGAAGTCCTCTGCTGCACTCCGACTTACGGGTTGCGCCTGGCGGAGGTCGCGGGTGACGCCCGGTCCTTGGGGGTGGAAAAGCTTATTGTGGCGGGTGAGCCCGGGGGAAGTTTGCCTGAAGTGAGGGCGCGCCTGCGCGAAGCCTGGGGAGCCGAGGTGGTTGATCATCACGGGATGACCGAGGTGGGGCCGGTGACCGTGGGGGATTTGGAAAATCCTTCCCGCCTCCTTATTCGCCACGAGGCTTACTTTTGCGAGGTCATCAATCAGGACGAGGCAGGAATTGGAGAACTTGTGTTGACCACACTGGGGCGGCATGGTTCGCCGTTGCTGCGGTATCGGACCGGAGATTTAGTCAAACCAGACGCTGACTTTGCGCTCGAAGGCGGGATCATCGGGCGGGCCGACGACATGGTGGTGGTGCGCGGGGTAAATCTCTATCCCGGTGCGGTGGAGGAAGTGGTGCGTTCCGTTCCGGGGATCGTGGAGTATGAGGTGTTGATCGAGGAGGTGAATGCGATGGCAGAAGTCCGGCTGCGGGTGGAAGGCGAGGGTGCGGGCGAATTGCAGGAACGGCTGCGCGAGGTCTTTAGCCTGAGAATCCCGGTGGAAGAGGTGGCCGCAGGAACCTTGGAGCGATTCGAGATGAAGTCGAAACGCTGGCGAAAGTAGGACGATTCAAAGAACCTTTTTCTTCGATTTCGTGATGTGGGGAGGGCGGAGGTAGAAGGCTCCGGCGGGGACCGCTTGCAGGGCTTCTTTTTCGGACGGAGAGCGGGTGAGCCAGGATTTCACGAGAGTTTCAGCGGTGGCCGTCGCTTCCGTGATTTCGGGTCCGGCGGGGAGGCGGGCGGGGGATTCGAAGGTGACCTTGGGGCCTTTGCATTGGGCGAGGCGGGCCTGGAAATCGGCCTCGCCGAGGAGTTCTGGAGCGGCTGTGACGCGCCCGTTGACGAGGGGCATCACGAAGAAGCTCCCGCGGCGGGCATCGCCGACGGCCCAAGCGGATTCACTTTTGTGGACCGCTGTGACTCCTTCGAACGAGCAGAGGCCGGCGACCCCGCAGCCGTGGACCTGGGCAAGGGCCTGGGCGGCGGCAATTCCGACGCGGGTGCCGTTGTAGCTTCCGGGGCCGGTTCCTACGATGATCGCGGTGAGATGTTCTCCAGCGGGAAGTTGGGCGAGGATCAGTTGAAGCGGGCCGAAGAGGTCGCATTCCTGGGATCGTTCGCTGGAAAAATTCCCGCTGGCGGTGGTTTGGCCATTGCGAGTGAGCGCGAGGGTGGCGTCGGTGACGCTGGTTTCGATGGCGAGGATCCATTCGTGGGGCACGGCGGCAGTCTGGACGGACCGTTCGTGCTCTCAAACTAAAAAAAATTCCCGGCCATCGCCAGAAACCCTTGCGCGGGTGCGGAGGGCGAACTATTCCTTGAAAAGTCAACTTGCCATCCCTCACTGAACAAAATTTACCATGTCTGAATACGCCAAAGGTCTCGAAGGAGTCATCGCCAATGAATCTGCTCTCTCCAAAGTAGAAGGGCTTGAAGGTCGCCTGTCTTATCTGGGATATTCCATCGATGACCTGGTTGAAAACTGTAATTTTGAGGAGGTCACCCATCTCTTGCACCGTGGCAAGCTCCCGAACGCTGCCGAGCTGGAAGCCTTTGAACAGTCCCTGCGCAACGATCGCGAGATTCCCGGGGGATTGGTCGAATTTTTGAAGGCCGCTCCCAAGGACGCCAATCCCATGGACGTGCTTCGCACGGCGGTTTCGATGTTGGGCCTCTACGATAAGCGGGCAAAAATTGGTGAGCCGGATCAGGAAGCCAACCGCAAGGTCGCGCTCTCCTTGGTCGCCCAGACTCCGGTCATTGTGGCGTATTACCACCGTGTCCGCCAAGGCCTCGATCTTCCTCCGGTCCGCACCGACCTTTCCGAGGCTGGTCACTTCCTTTACCTGATGACGGGCGAAGAGCCCTCGGCGGCGGCGACCAAGACGCTCGATATTGCTTACATCCTGCACGCCGACCACGGGATGAATGCCTCGACCTTCTCGGCGCGGGTTACGGTGGCGACTCTCTCCGATTTCTATTCCGCAATGACATCCGCGATTGGCACGCTCAAGGGGCCTCTCCACGGCGGTGCCAACGAGGGCGTGATCAAGATGCTCCAGAAGATTGGCAGCCTTGATAAGGTGGACGCTTACGTTGAGGATTGCCTGGCAAATAAGAAGAAGATCATGGGTATCGGCCACCGGGTTTACAAGGTGCTTGATCCCCGTGCTCCCCACCTTCAGAAGATGTCGGTCAAGCTGACCGAGGAACTGGGTGAGACCAAATGGATTGAGATGTCCGAGCGGATTGCCACCATGATGCGCGAGCGCAAGGGGCTGAACGCCAATGTCGATTTCTATTCGGCGACCGTTTACTACTCGCTCGATATCCCGACGGATCTTTTCACGCCGATCTTTGCGATTGCGCGGATGGCCGGGTGGGGGGCCCAGGTGCTGGAGCAACTGGAGAACAACCGCCTCTATCGTCCGCTGACCAAATATGTCGGGCCTGCCGAGCTCTCGCCGGTCCCTGCGATGGGTGATCGCTGATTAACTTGAGGGCCAGATCCCACCTGCGGAGCTCATTGAGTCACAAAAAAAGGCCGTGTTTTCACACGGCCTTTTTTAATTAAGGACGGTGAGGTTCAGGGGACTCGTTAGCGACGACGGCGGGCAAGCAGTATCAGTCCGGGGACGCCAAGAATCCCGGTGGAAGGTTCTGTATTAGCGAAAATGAGGGTGGGGGGCAATGAGACAATAGCGGTCAAAGTTGCGGAAATCTCCCCGCCTTGAGCTTTTTTGAGGAACTCTATTCCCCGGTGAGGGTGAGCGTCCAGGAGCCTGATTCCCCATCGTTGCTAAAGGTCTTATCGGCGATCTTGATCGTTTCTTTTTTGAGGGGCCCGGTCGTCTGGCTGTGGCCTTGGAAGGTGGCTTCGTTGTGGCTCAGGGTGAGGAAGTCTTTGGACGAAGGGGGGGTGCTGTGGGCTTCAATGCGGAGGAGGGTATCGCCGCTCTTGCGGGTAACGGTGAGAAATCTCACGCCGAAGGTTAACGTTTCGTTGGCAGGATGGATTGCTTGTTCCGAGAAGGAGAGAACCTGATCGTCCATGGAACTGGCGGCATACCAGGTGACGGAACTTTTGGAGGCGGAATCCAAGCTGATCTGACGGCTGTGAGTGAGTTTGAGCGAGTCGTCGCCATCGAAGGTGTTGCGCTCGAGAACCAGAAGGGTCAGGTTTTCCGAGCGGTGGGAGAAGGTCGGGGTCCAGGTTTTGGCGAGCTTTCCAAAGAGATCGATATTGTAGTCCTTCTCATCGGCGACGGTGGTGATGTTGAGATTGCGGCGCTCGTTGGGGCTTCCACCTGATGAACGGTAGGCGGAACCCAGTTGTCTTTCCTGGCCTGAGATCGTGGCCATTTTTTTGGGGTGGTTTTTCCCTCCTTCAGCTTTCCAGGTGATCAGTTCGATTTCACGGATTTGCTTTTTTTCGATCAGTCCGGGAAGTTTTGCGATGATGCCATCGACCGTGGCCTCGTCACCTTCGACCGCTTTTTTGATCAGGTAGTCGCTGTATTTGTTGGGCATTTCAAGGATCCAGGCTTCCTGGGCGCCGAGGGAGCCGGTCCACGCAGCGGCGAGAATGAGGAGTTTCGAGGTAAATTTGGTCATGCCTATAGTGCCGCACGGAGATCCCTGCCTTGTCCAGCGCAAAGGCACGCGCTATGGCTTTTGCCAGCCATGACGGAAATCCACGCGACCAGTCGATTCGATGCGAAAACCCTGAAGTTGGGTTCGGCGATGCATATGCGCTACCGGCATCCGGTCTTCGTGGTGGTGCGCTATTTTTACCTGCTGTTGGTTCCGATCGGAACGGTCCTGCTGATCTACGGCGATCGCATGTTTGGTTTTTTGTGCATTTTGATCGGGCCCATCCTCTACATGCGGAAGGTCTTTTGGCAGTATCGGCTGATCCAAGGCTCCAAGTCGTCGCCCCAGGCCGGGCAGGAGCTGACGTGGACGATTTCGGGCAAGCGCATCCGGCAGGAATCGCAAGGGTACCAGAAAGACTTCCAGTGGCGCGATTTCCAGGACCGCTTTCTCTCGCCGAAAGGGATTCTGCTCTATTTGACCAAGGACGTTTATTTCATTCTACCCCGGGCTTCGTTTGACGATCAGGCGGAATTTGTGGAGGTTACCAAACTCTGCGAAAAAAAGATTCGAGTGTCAGAAAAATGAAGGAGGTGACGATTTACACAGACGGCGGAGCCCGGGGGAACCCGGGTCCGGGGGGCTATGGGGCGGTGGTGACCTTTGGGAAGTTTCGCAAGGAGCTTTGTGGAGCCTTCGGGCATACGACGAACAACCGGATGGAATTGATGGCGGCGATCAGTGCTTTGGAGATTCTCAAGGAGCCTTGTGCGGTGACTCTCCACTCGGATTCGAAATACCTGGTTGATGCCATGCTGAAAGGTTGGCTGGCTGGTTGGAAGAAAAAGGGGTGGGTGAAGTCGGACCGCAAACCGGTGCTCAACAAGGACCTTTGGCAGCGCCTCGATGCGGCCACGGGTGAGCATCGCATCACTTGGAAATGGGTGAAGGGACATGCCGGAAACGCGATGAATGAACGCTGTGACGAGTTGGTTCACGAGGCGATTGATTCCGGGAAGCTGATTCGCGATGAGGGCTATCCCACTCGGCAAGAAGGGGCGGGAGATTTACCACTTTAATTTTACCGGGAATCTCCGACGACAAATAAACGGACGGGTGTTAACCTTGCCGGATGAAGTGCTTACTGTTGTTGGGGATGGCCGTTTTGCCCGCGTCGTCCTTGATTTTTTACGACGATGGTGATGAAGCAAGCAACACGGAATCGATCCCGTCGGGGGCCTACGCCAATGCCGGGTGGCAGCATCAGCTTGTCATTACCAGAGGGACCAGCACCTATCTGGCAACGATCATTTCGCCGAAGCATTTCATGACTGCGGCTCATACCGGGATTGGAAGTGGCGACGATAGGGTTGTCGTGAGCCAGCCGGATTTTTTCACAGGCACCGGGGCGAAAACCTTTACGGTTAAGAATGGCACTTCGCCGGTTCGTATTCAGTTTTCCTACACTCCTCCGGCGACTCCGGAGGAGCCCGATCCTGAACCGGAGCTGCGAAATACGGACTTGTTTGTTTTTGAAATTTGGGAGACCTTTGACGGTTACGCTGGTCTTTATACCGAGGATGATGAAGTTGGGCAGGAGGTCGTGATTTGCGGTTATGGTGATGCCCGCGGAGCGATTGTGAAGAATAGCCTGGATCAGGACCGGGGTTGGGGGCCGGATATTGCGAACCGCAAAGCAAGATGGGGAACGAACAGGGCGGACGGGGTGGCACAATCCTTCACCGAAATTACTGACCAGGGGTTGCTGCTTTATTGCGATTTCGACGCGACTGGCCCGGGTAAAACTCCCTTTGAATGTCAGGGTGCCAATAAGGATTCCAGTGGTGGGTGGTTTATCAAGGATGGTGCGCATTGGGAGTTGGCGGCGGTGAATTTTGGAGTCGATACCTACGGAACAACTTCCGGCAGCACGGGAAACCGGTGGGCTATTTACGATGGGGTGGGCCTCTACCATGGCTCGACGAGCCCGCTCCCAATTACTGCCGACAGTTTTTACCGTCGGTCCCACACCTATGCCACGCGGATCAGTGAACATGTCGCGGCGATCAATGCCGTGATTCAGCCAGCCAAGGATACCGCTGTTCTTCCGGCATTGGGGCGTTTCGAGGTCTGGGCAGAGAGTTATGGGTTGGGCACGGGAGTGGCGACGGATGGGGATGCAGACAAGGATGGACTCACCCATCTCGAAGAGTATCTCACCGAGTCCGACCCCAACGAGTCTGCGGATGCCAAGCTCCCCTTGTCAGTGGATTTAACGATGGCCGGGACCCATAAATTTACGGTAATTGAGAGCCTCGATCTGGCGGGGCGTGGCTTGACGACCGCTCTGGAAGTCAGTGGAGACTTGGTGCAGTGGGATCCGGTTGTCGGCACGAGCGAGGATTCCAACCTCGTGGATTCGATCGCCGGGACGCGGACCCGTGAACTCTCGATGAGCTTCGTCGGAACGGGGGCCGTTTATTATCGGCTGAAGATTACGCTCTAGCCCGACTTTCGCGGTTCGGGGGTGGTTTTGTGGGTGATGCCCGTGGTTGCTTTGTTTTTTTTCAAAAGGTCTCCACGGGGTGGCCCTCCACCACAGCTTCGGTCGGGAGGCGGATCTCGGGAGGCGGATCTCGGGTGGGGGTTGGGCGGGGAGGGTGAAGCCGAGTTGGTCGAGGCGAGGAGGAGGTGGTGAAGTTTTTCGGGTTTGGTGTAGCGTTTCAGATGTAAT
>Ga0209491_10000807_pt1 | contig 62893 bp, 14 predicted proteins | sample BON02_FD_187213 | JGI IMG/M metagenome (GOLD analysis project Ga0209491, IMG submission 187213) | Freshwater microbial communities from Lake Bonney liftoff mats and glacier meltwater in Antarctica - BON-02 (SPAdes) (version 2) | ecosystem: Environmental > Aquatic > Freshwater > Ice > Glacier... | reverse complement strand
GATGATGAGCGAGTAGGCCCCGGCAGCGATCAACAAAGCGATGCCCGCCCCAATGGTAACCACCAGCGCCCGGTGCGTTTCGAATCGGATCGCGGTGATGTCGATATCGGCCCCAGCCATCGCGATCACCGCGCCGGAAACCGGATCGAAAATCGGAACGAAGGCGCTCTTGATTAGTCCCCATTGGTCCCAATCTTGGATGTCACTGACGTAGAGGGTGCCATTCTCCTGCAGGTCCGCGATACCGTTGATCGCGGCGGGGGGGATGGTGTCGAGCGAGAGCAATGGCGCATGCTCGTCGCCGATGCTGGCATCGAGGCCGTAGGAGATGAGGGAGGGGGCGTCGAGCCGTTGCGTATAAAGGTATCTGGTGTCCGCGAGATTTTGCAGGGACCGCAGGGCGCTCACATAGCGCCGGTAGATCGGGTCCTGGCCGCGACCGAAGGCAGAAATGCGATCTCCGATCGAGACGAGTCCGGTCGCGGGATCAATGCGGAGGAGGGAGCCGGCCGTGGCAAACAGGGAGCCGCTGGCGGGATCGTAGCCGATGGCCCGGAGGACCACGGGGCGGTCGGCATCGACAAAACCCGATTCGTCCGCCGCATCGAATTGCAGCTCGATCCGATTGGTGGGTTGGCCGGTGGTGGGATCGAATGCGAGCAGGACTCTGCCTTGGTCGCCTAGACCCCAGAGGGTGCGGCGATGCGGATCATAAGTCAGCGAGCTCACGCCGGCGGGAGCGGGGCCGAGCCGGACGGAGGTGCCGGTCGAGAGGTCGATGCGCCGGAGTTCATCGCCGAGGGTCCACAAGGTGGCGGAGGCGGGATCGATGGCGATGGTCTGGATCGGCGGGGAGATTTGGCGGATAAGCTCAAGTGCGCCAGAGTCAGGATGGTAGCGCGCGATTTGACCGGTGCTCCGATCCATGACCAAAAGACTGAGGGGGGTAGCGCCGGGCAGGCTATCGGCAGCGAGCAACGTGAGGGAGCTAGGCGCTCGTCCGAGGCTGGGAGAGGCGAAACCGGTTGCCGGGTTAAGGAGCAAGATTTCTCCATCGCGACGCAGCGCCCACAGTCCCGCTTGATCGGGCCGGGTAGAGAGGCCGACGAAGTCGGGCGTCTCCATCAAGGCCGCGTGATCGGCCGGCTCAATCAAAGCCGCCGTGACCGTGCATACCGCCTTGAGCTTCTGGTCGAACGCATCGATCACGATGGCGTTGAGACCCCGGTAGGTCGCGAGACTATAGATCACCGCGAGCGTGCCGATGGTGGGGAGCAGTGTAACCAGTAACCAATTACGGAGCATGAGCTTTTCCGGCAAGCCAATCATGAGCGGAGTTTTTGGCGCAACAGGACCAGGCCGAAGGTGGGGTGAATGCGCACGGTGTGTTCCAAGGCGGATTTTGTCAGGTGCACGATCCGCGACCCGGCCAAGGCGGTGGCTCGGCGACGATAAGGGCAGCCGGTATGGAATTCCTCCTGGCCCAAGGTGGTGCTGGGACCAGCCGCGATAGCGGAATCGCTCAAGCGGACGCGGCCCGACATGATATGCCACAATCCATCGCTCGGGGTGCCTGTATCGAATAATACCTGATCGTGCGCCGGTTCGATCACCTCGACATTTTCAAGCAAGGTCTCGTGGTGAATAAAGAAGGCTCCTTTTAGCGGGGCCGCGCTCATGATGCTTTGAGTCACATCGACTGGGGTGACGGGAGGCGAGGCAGCAGGCGGTGCCAGCAGCGCCATGACGGTGCGGTGAACCATGGTATCCGGAGTGGCCCGGAGGGTTTCAAAAAGGACCTCAGGTCGCGACGATCCGAAGCGATGATAGTTGGCTTGGGCGACCGCCGAGGCTTGCAGCGGGAAGTGGGATTCGGCGGCTCGCTCGAGCACCTGTTCCGAGGTCAGGTGGGGGAGCAGTCCGTGACGCGCGCCATGCTCGATCTGGGCTTCGAGAGACCGGCCGTCGATCAGAGGTAAAAGCAGGTTAAATACCGATCGATCGCAGAACTGTTCTACGGTCTCGATGGCGTAGCTCCGCTCCGTGGGCGTTCCGCTGCGCAGGGCGGCCAGCGTGGCCTCGGGGCCCGCGAGGCGGCCCGTGATGGTAAGCGTCTCCAGCACGGCCTCAACTGCGAGAATGGGGAAATCGCGGTAGATATGCGCTAGCACGAGCTGACCGGAATCGAGATCGATACCGACCACGGTGGCGGCGGGTAGCCGGTGGCCCAGCGATAGCGAGAGGCTGCCACAGCCCACGCCGACCTCGGCGATCAAGGGAGCGCGGCCCTGAGTGACGGTGAAGCTGCGAGCCGCGGCTTCGACCGCGGCCACGAGATGAGTCAATTCGGGGTCGGTAACGTAGGCCCGTTTGTCCAGATAGAAGCTGAGACCGTAGAACTCGAATTGCCCGCAAATGTGCGCGAGCGGTTCCCCGGCGAGCCGCAGTTTAAGCCAACGGCGCAGTTGCGCGGGATCGCGGGCGCGGTCGGCCAGTTGCCCCATGTCCTCGGGCAACAAGGTCGGCAGCTCTCCGATCTCGCGCTCGAGAGCGGCAAGAATGGGGGCGGCGTCTAGCTTCATTTCCGGGGAGGGGGAGGGACGGCGACGTGGGCACAAGTCAGGGACTTGCTGGAAGGAAGCGGGTTGGTTCTACTCCACAATGAGGATCGCCGAGTAACCGTGAGGGGTCAGTCGATCATTCTTTTAGGGTGAGGCGATTTGGGGCGAAACGAATGTATTCCTAGCAAAGCCTTCGCGAGTCATCGGTTGAGGAGAGATGATGACGAAAGTTGGCGGTTAGTTTTGAGTCACAATCCCGACTCGAAGGCATTGGGCGCTTCGTATGATTGGGACCTGATGTTTTGTGGTCATACTCACGGCGGTCAGGTGGTGATTCCTTTGATTGGTCCACTTTGGGTGCCGGTGGAAGACAAACGATTTATCGCGGGTCCCTACGATGGAATTATGCGGTAACACCCTTTTATTCAGGGGTTTGGAAACTTACGGGGGATTCGCTTCAATTGTTGGCCTGAAATTAGCCGGTTGGAGCTGATCTGATCGAGAAGACTAGTCGTCGTCGGAGGTGATGCGGCGGCCACCGCGTTTGGGCTCATTGACGCGACGTCGCCAGCCGGGTTTGTTGGCCATGGTACGAGAGGATTTTTTGGCGACAGGCTTGAGGGTGTAGTCGGTGCGGAGCTTCACGTATTGGGCGTAGCGCTCGGCGGGTAGAGTCTTCGTCTCCAGGGCGGTGCGAATAGCGCAGCCGGGTTCGTTTTGATGACTGCAGTCGCCGAAGTGACAGGTTGCCGCGATGGCAACGATGTCGGAAAACGCTTCGGCGACGCCGGCCTCGGCTTCCCAGAGCTGGAGCTCGCGAAGGCCGGGGGTGTCGATGATGAGGGCGCCGCTGGTGGTGCGAATGAGTTCGCGGCGAGTGGTGGTGTGGCGGCCCTTGCTGTCTTTCTCCCGGACTTCGCCGGTGGGAAGGAAGTCGTCGTTAGCGATGGCGTTGGCGAGGGTAGATTTACCGACGCCCGAGGAGCCGAGGAGTGCGATGGTGCGGCCCTTGGAGGCGAGTTGGCGGATGGCGGTGAGGCCGCGATTTGTGACTGTGCTGGTGAGAAAAACAGAGATGCCGGGAGCGAGGGCATTGAGCTCGGCTTTGACGCTCTTGGGATCGGGGTGGAGGTCGGTCTTGTTGAGGATGACGACGGGTTCAGCTCCGCTTTCGCGAGCGGCGACGATGAAGCGTTGGATACGAGCGGGATTGTAGTTGCGATCGAGTCCGCTCACGAGGAGCACGGAATCGATGTTAGCCGCGACGACCTGTTCGATTTGTTGTTCGCCGGCGGCGCGGCGGGAGAATTTGGTGCGGCGGGGGAGGACGGCTTGGATGTCGACGCGGGTTTCACCGGGACGACGGCTGATGGCGACCCAATCACCGACGGCGGGAAACGAGCTGGTATCGGCGTGGCGGTGGAAAAACCCGCCGCGGCATTCGGCGAGCATTTCGCGTTCGGCGTCTTGGACGGCATAGAACTTTCGGCGCAGCTCACAGACGACCCGAGCGGGTTCGAAGCCGGCGGCGGCGTGCGGCAAGAATTCGGCCGCCCAGTGATCATTCCATCCGTAGTCGTGAAGAGACATGCGAGGAGCGCAAAATGGTGGGCTCAAGGGGGGCATGGCAATGGACAATCCATGCGCAGCCGGATTTTGGTTTCGATGCTACTCTCCGCCCATGAAAACCCTGCTCCTTACCGCTTCGCCGGCGGAGGTGCGGACCGGGCCAAGCCCTCCACCGCCGCACGACACCTCTGCCACCGGGAGTCCTCCCATGGTTGCAATAGCGACGCCTCCCTCCCGCGCGCCGAAGATCCTGGATCTTGGCGTTATCGCGCGGGAAAGGGCGCGCCAAAGGTCCCCGTATTGGCTCTGATCGTGGCCACAAGTATTCACAGCATCGCGCTTTTCGGGTTCAATGATCCGAAAGTGGCGGAGGTCGTCGATGACGGCCTCCTTGAACTTGAAGTCGTTTTCCTGGAAATGCCGCCGATGGAAGAACTCGATGAGCCGGAGGAGATCTTCGATGGCGATGCGGTTAAAGAAGAGATCGACCCGGGACAATACGTGCCAATGCAGGCGGATATCCCCACGTTCAACACCGAGGCGGTGTTTGTGCAGCAGATGGACATGAAGTCATTACTGCCAGCGCCGGAGTTCGACTCGGCCGTGTTGTCGATCCCCAAGCGGATCTCTCATTCGCGGGTGCCACCATCGACGTTGAAGAACGTCTTCAATCTGGCCGATCTTGATCGGATTCCCGAACCGATCTTCCAGCCGGCTCCGGGTTTCCCTCGTCACCTCACGCATGAGGTGATGCTGGCCGAGGTCTTGGTTGAATTCATCGTCGATGCCAAGGGCAAGGTGGTTTGGGCCAAAGTGGTGAGTGCGACTCACCACGGGTTTGAGGATGCGGCCATCCTCGGCGTCTCACGCTGGCAATTCCGCGCCGGAATGAAAAACGGCAAACGAGTCATTACTCGGAGGCAGGTTCCGCGCCGGTTCCGGGTAGACGGCGATTAAGCGGATAATGGCAGGAATTGGATCGGCCGGAGATAGTCACCCTCGGTTGCGTCGGATCGTCTTTGCGGTCCGGCGCTTTGGGTTATCCCAAATACCGCAGTGGGAGTAAGTCACCGAGAGCAGGGTGGTTTGCAGGGAATTCACCGCGCTGAGTTTATGCACTAAATATTCAAGGAGAGCGGCTTTCAGCGGCCGGAAGAAGGTCTCCCCTTGGTTCATTATCTAAATCTGTGGGCAACTCCGAGTTGCTCCGCGACCTCTTTTGAGACTGAGATTTCTAGGTTTAGTTGGACTTGGGGCACGAAACAGAAGGCGGGTCTGCGCAAGTAGGCGTGATCCCGGTTTTCGTTTCAGGCGTTAGGGCGGGGCTTCCAATTCGGGGGGCGCCGCCGGGCCGTTCCCCGCCTCTTTCGTCCTACTGGCGCGGCACGAGAGTCGAGTCGAGCCCCGGCCCCGCAAGGGCGGCGGCTCAATCGTGGGTGACCGGGGCGTCGGGAGCCTCAGCGGCGACTTCGGTCGCGGCGGGGCGGTAGTAGAGGGCGGTGCGACCGACGGTGCCAAGGAGCACGCTATGGGTCGAAACGGCGAGTGCTTCGAATTGCAGTTTGCGAGCGTGGCGGTCCATTGTGTTGGCGCGCACTTTAACGAGATTGAGACGCGCGAGGCGGTCGTCGAGGTTGCTCGTAATCGCAGGCGTGACGCCTTCTTTACCAATATGAACCAAGGGTTCGAGGAGCTGGCCGTTGCCGCGGAGAATGCGCCGATCGGAGCCGGATAGCACGAATGTTGTCATGCCGTGGAAGCGGAGCGGTAAATATCTGGTCCGTCAATACAGGTGACTACTCATTTACCAGCCCCAGCGAATTCCGGCCCGAGTGAACCGAGGAGTGCCGAGGTCGTAGAGGCCGGTGGCGGTGCGAAGGGTGACGACGTCTTCGTCGAAGAGGTTTTCAACCACGGCGAATACTTCGGTAGACGGATTGAGTTGGTGGGTGATGCGCAGGTCAAAGGTGGTGGCGGCGTCGAGCACGAGGGAGTTGAGGTCGTTTTCGAACGCATCGCTGACGTATCGAGCCTGAGCGTTGACTTGCCAGTGCTCGACGGGTCGCCAGGAAAGTCCGGCGACCAGCGTGTGGCGGGGGACTTGAGGTAGCGTGGTGCCGGTGCTGGGGTTGGTGGCGTCGCTGTAGAGGTAGTCCACGCGCAGGCTGAGGGCGGGTTCGGGGCGCCATTCGGCGGCCACTTCGAAACCGCGGATGCGCACTTGGTCGAGATTTTCGCGGCGACGGCCCAAGCCGCCGGCGGGAATGAAGCCGACCCCGGGGACAAAACCGGGACCTTGACCGAGGGTAACGTTGGCGACGGCGTTATCGAGATCGTTGGTGAACGCGGTGACGCGGAAGGACCCGTGGGCGCCGGTCCAAGTGGTGCCCACCTCGAGGCCCTCGAGCGATTCGACGCGCAGATTGGGATTGGCGTTGGTGATGGTGTTCCCGATGCGGAAAGGGCGATAGAGTTCGTTGAGGGTGGGAACGCGGAAGGCGCGGTAGGCGGCGGCTTGGACGCGCCACGCCTCATTGGCCCGCCAAACGAGGCCGGCGCGCGGGCTGAACTCGGAGCCGGAGCGATCCGCATAGGCTTCGTTGAGGGTGAAGGCATTGGTGACGAGGTTGGTTTCGCGGCGGTAACCGTCGCTGAGGGACCAATGATCGGCGCGGGCGGACAGGCTGCCGCGAAGTTGCGAGGAAAGCGCTTGATCGTGGTGGGCAAAGAGGCCGGCGAATTTTTGAGTACCACCGGCGTGGCGTTCGCGAGTGAAGGCGTTGTTTTGCACGAAGTAGCGTTCACCGGTTTCGCCTTCTACCCAGCGGGCATCGGCGCCGAAGGTGGTCACGGCGGTATCGGTGGACCAAGAGGCGGTGGTGGCGGCGCCGGCGGCGTCGGCGGGCACGGCAAACTGATCAAGCACGCCGGCTTCGGACGAGCGATCGTCGGAGACGGAGGTGAACAGATTGGAGAATTCTTGGTTTTGGGCGTAGGCGGTGGCGGTCCAATCGACCGGGCGGGCGAACCATTCGCGGCGTCCGTTGGCTCGGGCCGAGACCAGGGATTCACGCGTGCGGTTGCGTTGCAGAGGGGTGCCGTTGCCGCGCTCCTCGGAGAAAACGCGGGCAGTGATGGTGCCTCGGGTGCCAGCATCGGTGCGGCCGGTGAAGGCGAGTTGGATGGAACCCTGTTCGAGATCGGTGGGACGATCAAGGGGGCCGGCGAAGGCGGGGGCGGTGCGGCGGAAGCCATCGCTGCGGAAGCCGCGGGCGTTGATGCTCAGCGAGCCGTGGCGGGTGTTGAGGGTGCTGGCGAGTTCGGCGGCGACGGTGCCGAAGTCACCGGCTTCAACCTGGAGTTGATGGGTATTGAGTTCGGGGGAGGTCGGAGGCTCGGCGGTAAAAAGTTGAATGGTGCCGGCGAGGGCGGTGCTGCCCCAGGCACTGGAACCGCCGCCGCGGACGATTTCGGCGCGGATGAGACTGAGGCGCGGGGCTTTGGACCAGGTGACCCAGCCGCCAAAGGGGTCGTTAAGGGGAATACCGTCCACGAGCACGAGGGTGCGACCGGCGCCGTTGGGACCGAGGTTGCGCAAGGAAACGCCCTGGGAGGTGGGGTTGGCGGAAAGGGATCCGGTGCGCCGGAAGAGGCTGAACGCGGCGGAGCTTTTGAGGGCATCGTCGACGGTGGCCGCGGTGGAGGCGCGAAGTTGGGCTTGGTCGAAAACGTCGACGGTGACGGGTAACGAGGAAAGCGGGCGGGGGGCGCGCGTGGCGGTCACCACGAGGGGATCGAGCACTTGAGCGGAAGTGGCGAAGGCAAGCGTGGTAGAAAGGAGGAGGGACCAGGAAAGGTTGGTCATAAATTTGGCTGTAGAGGATAGATAGAGACATCCACGCCGGGGGAGGTCATGGCGTGATCGGCGGGACGATTCGGGGGATTGAAGCCTTGGTCAACCCAGAGCGCGATCTGGGCGGTTTCGACTTGGGCGGGTTGGAAAGTGTAAGGTTGGTGCCAAACGCGTCCGGAGCGGAGGCCGGAGGGGCTGGAGGAGAACAGGCGGTAGCGCTCGCCGAGGAAGAATTCGAGAGAGTCGGGAGCGGCGTGAAACGCAGTGCCGGTGCCCTGGTAGCGAAACTTGCTTTCGCCGAGGGTGGCTCGGCGCAACGAATAAAAATCGGCCGGGTGACCGGGGCGAGCGCGGCAGCCCGATTGGCGGGCGTGTTGGTAGTTGAGGTGAAAGCAAGTGCGGGCGATCAGCGTGGCGATGGGTTGATTACAATCGAGACTGTAAAACCAGACCCCGGGTTCGCCGCGGTCGTCGTAGACGTAGGTGCGAAGGTTGAGCTCTTGGAACCATGAAAGAGTCGGCACGGGGGGGAGTCCGCGAGGGCGCACCGCATCCATCCAAAAGGGAACCACGCCGATCCACGCGTGGCCGTTGAAAGTATCGGCGTGCAGCCCGGGGGGCAGGGTGGCTTGGATTTCGGCAGCATCCCAAGTCCAGTGGAGGAAGAGCAAATCATGCCAAGCTTGATACATCACCGGCTTGCCCACGGGGCGATGGCGGGAGGCGGAGCGCTGGGCGGGACTGGGTGGTGAGACAGGCATCGAGAACCGCCTAGGCTGTCCCAAAAGTATTAAGGGGCAACTCGCGCCATTCGCTTTGCGGGATGTCGGCGACGTCGAGATCGCCGAAGCGTTCGCGGTGGAGGGATTCGACGTGCCAACCTTGGGCGGCGAACATGCGCCGCACTTGGTGGTATTTGCCTTCGATGAGGGTGAGTTCGGCGATGCGGGGAGCACGAATGATCAATTTGGCGGGGGCGCAGGGGAATTTCTCGCCCTCGAGCTGAAGCGTGCCGGAGGCGAAGAGCGGGATGAGGGACTCGTCCAAGTCGCGATCGACGGTGGCGCGGTAGACCTTGTCGACCTTGTGCTTGGGAGAGGAGAGGCGGTGGACGAGTTTGGGCTGGTCGGTGAGCAGGATCGCACCGCTGGTGTCTTTATCGAGCCGGCCGATGGACGTGACGACGGGGTTACGGGCGCGCCAGCGAGCGGGGAGTAGATCGTAGATCAAGGGGCCTTCGCGGAGTTCGTGGGAGCAGACGAGGCCGAGGGGTTTGTGGAGCAGAAGGAGGATGCCGTCGAGGTGGTCGAGAGGTTCGCCATCGACGAGCACGCTGGAGGGATGGGCCTTGGCGGAGGCGTTGCGGGCGGGAATACCGTCGATGGTGACACGGCCATCGCTGACCCAGTCGCGGGCATCGCGGCGGGAGCAGTAACCAAGATTGGCGAGGAGTTGATCGAGACGACGCATGGGATGGCAACTGAGTAGGGGCGGGCAGCAAATGCTCAAGGCCAGAGGTTTCTGAAGCGGTAAAGACGAAGGAAGGCGGCCACGCTATTTGTTACCTATTAAGTGACAAACGAGATTTTAAAGACGGCTGAATTTGTCACTTAAGAGGTGACACGTGGAATTGGAACGTGAAGGCCGTTAGGAGGGTAAGAGGAAAGGGGGCGGTGGAAAGGGGGCGGGGTGGAGGCGGAGGGTTGCGGATGGAGTGGGAAGAGCTTAGTCGTTCGGGGATGCGTTGGGTGTGTTTAAGTTTGGGATCGGTTTTACTCGCTTGGTCGTTGCTGACGGTTTTGCGGGCGGGCAATACCGTGTTCTGGAAGGCGGCGATTGTGGCGGGGGAGTTCGGGCACTTCTTGGGAATCTTTGCTTTGGTGTTTTTTTGCTTCATCGTGGCGCACGGTTTTGTGGTCGAGGGCGAGCGTCGTCACCTCGTGCTCAGCGGAATCTCGGCGTTGATGACATTGGGTGCGGGCGGGTTGTTTTTCTCGCCGGCGGTGTTTGCAACGATGATTGCCCAGCGGTTACCGGCGAAGTTGGAGCAAGCGTTGGGGCAGAAGCCGAGCACCCGGCGGGTGTTTGATCAGCAGCGGATGTTTCTGCCGTTCAAGGGGGTGGAGACACGCGAGGTGACAACGCATGTTTTTGCTCATGCGGGAACTCAAGATGCGTTGAGGCTGGATTTGTATGGGGGGCCGCGCGAGGCGCGGAGGGAATTACACCCGGAGTTAGGCAAAGGGGGGGGCAAGCCGTGCGTGATTTTGATTCACGGGGGCGGTTGGGATAGCGGGGATCGCACGCAGTTGGCGAAGTTCAATCATTGGTTGGTGAGTGAGGGATATGCGGTGGTGGCGATCTCGTATCGGCTGGCCCCGCAACATCAATGGCCGGCGCAGCGCGAGGATGCGCGGGAGGCGGTCCGATGGGTGAAGACGCATGCGGAGGATTACGGAATCGATGCGAATCGGTTGGTCTTGATGGGACGCTCGGCGGGGGCGCAGATTGCGAGCGCGGTAGGTTATGCGGCGGACGATCCGGCGATTCGGGGGGTCATCGGGCTTTATGGAGTCTACGACATGGAGTTTGTGTGGTCGATTTCGCGGACTGACGATGTGCTTAATTCCGTGAATCTGATGAATCAGTATATGGGAGGAGGGCCGACCACGAAGAATCAGGCTGCTTACGATTCAGCCAGTGCCCAGGGCTTGGTGAGGGGGCCGGATAAAACGCCGCCAACCCTATTGATGCACGGCACCATAGATACACTGTGCTGGGTGAAACACAGTCAGCGGCTCGCGGATCGCCTGACGAAGGCGGAGGTGCCGAATGTAATGGTGGAACTGCCGTGGGCGGTTCACGCGTTTGATTTCAATCTCGATGGACCGGGAGGGCAGCTCACCACTTATGCGGTGAGGGAGTTTCTGGCGGCTGTTTGCCGGTAGGACGGCGGTGAGCAGGGAAGATCAGATCCGGGGACCGGTGGAAAATCCGTCAACAGACTCGGCATTCACACGGTAAGCTCCGGTGCGGGTGGTGCCTTCGCGGAAGTTATAGAGTTCAATGATACGGAGGAGTTCGGAGAGGGATACCTTGGAGTCGTTATCGAAGTCGGCCGAATGGTAACGGGCGAGTGAGACAACGGTGGAGCCGTCGACGCTGGAGTCGGGGGAGAACCCATCCGAAGTGGCGGTTGCGACCTTGTAACGTCCCGTGCGGGTCGTGCCGAAGCGGGTGTTGTAGATCTCGATCATGCGGAGGAGCTCGCTCAAGTCTAACTGGGCGTTTTGATCGACATCAGCGCTGTGGAAATTGTTGTTGGCGGGCGCGGCCAGAGCGATCTCATCGAAGTCGAAGCCGAAAGCGGCAGTGCCGCCGATGCGCGCTCCGGATACGCGCATGATTTCCACCCTACTGGGATCGAAATTGGGTTCGCTGACGATATTAGCTTCAGCGGTGGCGAGCTCATCTCCAGCGAACGAAGATGCCTCGAAGATGGCGAAGGCCGATGCTCCGTTGGGGCTGAATAGTCTGACTTCAAACGAACTGGCCGCGTTGCCGGCCAAGGCCTTGGCGGTCACAAAAACAGAGTGAGCCGAGCCCAAGTCTTGGGCTGATGCGAAATGGACTTCGAGGAAAGAAGATCCGCTATTAGTCACCCCGGAATCTGAGATGGCGTAGGTGCCGTCTGCTTGGCTGAAAGTGCTTTTGGGGGTGGTGCTCCCGGCGACGGAATCTCCGGTGGTCCAGTCTCCCGCGAAATACGTGCTTCCATCCACGAGGGTGGAAAAGTCTTCTAACACGGTGGCGGTGCTCCCAACAGAGGAAGTGGCGAGGCCCGCACAAATGGCGATATTTCGGTAGAATCGCGACATCGTTTTAAGGGGTATGGGAGGGATGGTTGATCACGAGTGCAGTGGAGCCGTTAGCGGAACCGCGGCGAAAAATTTGAATAGGCTTTCCGGTGGGGATGACGACATCATCGCGTGAGGTGGCCGCTCCAATGGAGCGTTGCCAGTTGGCGCCATTGTGGAAGTAGAAGACCCAAGAGGCACCTGCCGCGACGCCGACGAGATCGGCTTGATCGGCGGCGGCATGGGAAACCCACCCCATCAGGTTTGTTTGCAAGGCCAGATCGCCGAGGCTGATCGATCGGGGAAACCCGGTGTGGGTGTAAGTGGGACCAGAGTTAGCCACGAGGACATTGACGTCGGTTTGGGCAGGAGCTCCGACGAAGCGGAGGATCAAGGCTTCACCCTTGCGCTCCATGGAGATGGATCCTTCGGGGGGAAGGCGGGTGGTCCCGGCGTTGCCGGTGGGGGCAGCTGTATCGGTCCATCTGGTTGCGGCGGTGTCGTAGAAAAATGTGCTGCGGCTGCTTTTTGCGAGGTGCAACTGATCCGCATCGGCGGCGGTCGCTCCACCTAAGAAGGTATCGGCGGCGAAGAGCGAATCGAGCGTATCCACGGGAACGAGCTCAAAGGTGTCGCCATCGGAACCGGCGTTGAGCCCAAGAGCACTGAGATCGCGGCCCGACAGCGTTAGGGTGTCGGCGGTGTTCGCAGTGATGGCAAGCCGAGCGCCGGTGCCGGTGCCTTGCAGAAGCCGAACGTCGTAGGGGAAGGGAGCACTCGCCAAGGCGGATGCAGTCCATCCCGACCCGGAAGTGGTGACGGTGCTGGCGTTGATGGCCGTGATGCGGGCTCGTTTGGCTCCCACGGCGGTGGGGGTATCGGAAATTGGCAGAGCGATCGGAGTCGTTGCGGGAGCGGTGATCGTGCCACCGTGGACGGTGAAAGACATCCCACCAAGCGGAGGAGTGTAAGCAACTGTCTCGGCGGAAAGTGCGCTAAAACTCGCCAAACTAATGGCTAAGCCAGCATTTATGAAGCTGAGGCGGGAGGCGGGCACAATTGCTTTTACAACGGTAGCGGAGCCTCTGGGCAAGCCTAGAAAGAAGGAGGCCTCCCATAGAACGTAGGTAATTTCCCCTAGTTGATTCAGCTGAATTGGATCGCCTGCTCAAAAATCGATACTTAATCCCATGGGTTCTTGTTTTTAAACAAGATTAGAAGGCTCCAGTTTTATGTGGCCATCGTCCTTCCTCCCGATCCTGTAAATACGCTTTAAAGACCTGGTTTCCATGCGACTCACTCGCTCGATTTTACTCACTTTCATGGCCTTTTCGGGCAGCGCTTTCATCGGCGCTCAAGAGGATCAGCCTGCCGCCCAAGCGGGCTCTTACACACTCCACGATTTATTGGTGGCGGCGCTGAACACGAATTTGGAACTGCAGGCTAAGCGAATTGATCCGCAGATTCAGGATTTGAGGGTGGAGGCGGCGATAGGCGAATTCATGCCGAACGCGATTCTGGCTGGCAGTTACTCAAGCTCCGAGCGGCAGAAAACGGCGCAGGAGCAGTCCTCGATCTCTTCGATCTTTGGCGGGACAAATGATCCTATCCAGCTCGATGACAATGGCCGGCTCCAAGTAGGAATCGGGGGTCGATTGCCGACAGGCACGACTTACGAAGCGCTCACTGGCATCGATGAAATCCGCAATAGCTTTAATCAGTTCAACTCGGAGTTTGTGGCGGTGTCGTCGTTAACGATGACGCAACCGTTAATGCGAGACTTTGGATTAACCGCTAATTTAGCGGAAGTGCGTTTGCAGCGCAAAGCGGCGACGGCTTCACGATTCGAACTGCAGACCGTGGCCCTGCGCATCATCCGCGACGTGGCGAATGCGTATCACGAAATGGTCTTCGCCCAAGAGAATGTGGAAGTGAAAGAGCAGGCGGTAAAAGTCGCGCAAGACCTGGTGAGGGACAATCAACGGCGCTACGAAGAAGGTCGGATGGCTCCGATTGATGTGACGCAGGCGCAAAGCCGGGTGGCGGAAGCGCGCGAAGAGGAGTTGTTGGCCCGTAATTTCTTGGCGCAGCGTCGCAATCAAATCGTGCAGCTGACCCAAGACAGTTTTGAATTCGACCAACGGGAGATCGTGGTCGACCGCACTTTTGTGATCGAAGCCGCCCCGGCGGTGGATCGGGAGTCGGCGCTGGAGGACATGTTTGAGCTTAATCCGTCGTATCTCGGTAGCATTGAGCTGACTGAAGCGGAGGACATTCGCATCGCTTACGCCAAGAATCAACGTTGGCCCCGGGTCGACCTGCAGGCGTCTTTCGGCTATAATGGTTTGGGCAAAACGATGACGCGTTCTTACCGAAACTACTGGGAGCGCGAGGAGCCCACCTGGAGTGCGGGCCTGGTCGTCAATTACCCGCTGTGGAACAAGACGGGCAATAGCCGGTTGGAGCAGGCGAAGAAGCGGAAGGCCCAAGCGTTATTGGAACTAAAGCGTACCGAAGTGGTGTTGTTGAGTGCCTTCGATACGGCGACGCGGGACCTGAACAACGCGTCAGCGCGGATCGAGTTGGTGCAAGATTCGGTGCGATTGGCGGAGTCGGCGCTCGATGCGGAATTGAAGCGGTTGTCGTCCGGTTTAACCACGAGTTTTAACGTCGCGCAGGCTCAACGGGATCTGAGCGCGGTGCAATCACGCGCCTTAGCGACTCGGGTGGATCTGAATAAAGCCTACACTCAATTGGGATTCGTGCTTGGCACGCTGGCCCGAGACCTGAAAGTCGAGGTTATCTCCGAGTAGTTTCGGTTGCTGTTTTCGCTTTTATTATGGATCTATCCCGCTTTTTCGCCGGCACGGTTTCGTTGATTATGGGCTTGGTGTCGACGGCCACCGCTGCCTCTCACTATACGGGTTTGGTGCTGCCGTTTAAAGAGGTGGTCGTTTCATCACCGGTGCAGAGCACGATCGATTCGATCGAATGCAAAGAAGGCGACACGGTCGCGCGGGGAGATATTCTCGCCCAGCTCGATAACCGAATCGAAAAGCTGGATATGCTGCGCACCAAAGCGGCGATGGAGAAACGCCAGTTCGATTTTGAGGGAACGAATAATCTTTTTGCCGATAACATCATTTCGGAAGATGAGGCGATGAAGGGTCGGATCGAGTTGGAGCTGGCCAGATTACAGGCTGAACAAGCGGAGGAAATTAATCGTCTCCGCACGATTACGGCGCCGATTAGCGGAATCATCGTGGAGAAGATGCGCGAAATCGGCGAAAGTGTGACCGCAACGCAGCCGATGTTCCGCTTGGTGGATATAGACAAGGTTTTCGTGCAATTCTACCTGCCGGTCGAGGACTCTGCCTTGATCAAGGTAGGCCGGGAACTCCGAGTGAAGTGCCGAGCGGCCGACGAAGACGCGATGTTCCCGGGGGTGGTCGCGTTTGTGGATCCGCGAGTCGATGCCGCCAGTGGACTCATTCGAGTCAAGGTGATCATCGATAACCCGGATCACGCCATCAAACCCGGTTTGCGGGCGGAAATTTTCATCCCTGAATCGAACTGATCGATGAGTCGATTTAATCCCGTTTCCTCAGGTGAAGTGGTGGCTCGGCTGGAAGCGTGCCGTCTGTTTGAAGGTTCGGTAAAAGAGTTTTGGCCGATGTTTGCGCGGGTTTGTGCGGAGATTTCGCAGGCCGCGGGGGTCCGAGTTATTGTGAAGACGGGGGAGGAGTGGCGCATGGCTGCATCGTGGCCCAATCCCCGCGAGTTTCCCGCGCCGATGAGTGGGGCGGGGTTTGAAGCTCTGGCGAATCAAGCGCTGCATGAAGGTTTGGCCGCTTCGGCCGCCTCGGTGCGACAGCAGGCGGGGTTATTGTTAGTGTTGTTGTCCACGGGTGAAGCGAAAGACCAGTGTTTGTTGGCCGTGGCGCTGCAGCCGGGGTCAGACAATGATCTGACCGAAGCGGGAGCCTTGTTGCGACTCGCGGCCGACACGCCGCTGCTTTACCAGCGCCAGCGTTTGCTGGAACGGTCTCGTCGGGACGTGGAGAACTTCACGCAGGCGTTGGAAATTTTGGCGGTAACCAATGTGCACACCCGCTACCTTGGGGTGGCGATGGCCTTGGTAAATGAGATCGCGACGCGGCACCGGTGCACGCGGGTTTCGCTCGGCTGGCAAAAGGGGGCTTACATTCGGGTGCAGGCGGTGAGCGGGACGGATAATTTTGAGAAGCGGATGAACGTGGTCCAGAAGCTCGAGGCGGCGATGGAGGAGGCCCGGGATCAGGATGAGGAAATTATTTGGCCAGCGACCCTGGGATCGGAAGTCATCGAGCGGGACCACACGGCCTATGCGGAGCTGGAGCGACTGCCGGCAGTGATGTCGGTGCCCGTGCGGATCGATGGTGAGCCGGTGGGAGTATTGCTCCTCGAGCGCCCCGAGGTGTTTAACGAATTCGATGCCTTGGCCCTGCGAGTGGTGTGCGATCAAGTGGCGCGGCGGCTGGATGATTTACGCACCAATGACCGTTGGTTTGGCGCCCGTTGGGCGGGGGCTTGGCGCAAAGGCCTGGCGGGGTTTCTCGGACCGCAAAAAACTTGGTGGAAATTGGCCGGGGTCACGGGCGCGGTATTGTTGGCCCTGTCGATTTTTGTGCAGCTGCCGTATCGAGTGAATTCCCCGTTCATGGTGCGGTCGGTCGCTCAGGCGCATTTGCCCGCTTCGTTCGACGGTTACTTGGCCGAGGCCCGGGTGCAGCCCGGAGATTTTGTTACCGCGGGGCAGGAGTTGGTGCGACTTGATACAAGCGACCTGAGGGTTGAGCTCGCTTCGGCATTGTCGGAACAACGTCGCTACGCGGCTGAAGCGGAGAAGGCCGAAGCGGACCGTAAGTTGGCGGATATGCGAGCCTACCGAGCGTTAGAGGCGCAGGCTGAAGCGCAGGTAAATTTGGTCCAATATCGACTGGATCGATCTTCGTTGAAGGCGCCGTTTGACGGGGTGGTGGTGGAGGGAAACCTGCGCGAGCGAATTGGTGCGCCGGTGCGAGCGGGCGACGTGCTGATGAGGATCTCCCAACTCGATGGGCTTTACGTGGAAATGCGCGTGCCCGAGCGCGACATCGACCTCGTGGTCGAAAGTGAAACCGCCCAGATCGCTTTCACGACGCGACCGGAAGACACGTTTGAGGTGCGGATCGACATGATCGAGCCGGCGGCTGTGACCGACCAGGAAGGAAATTATTTTATTATGCGGGGTCAGTTGGAGAGCGGTTCTGATTGGTTGCGCCCAGGCATGACCGGGGTGGCGAAGATCAATGCCGGCACGCGTAACTTCATGTGGATCGCGACGCATCGATTGATTGATTTTGTGCGCTTGAAATTCTGGTGGTGATCCGGGTGGCATGAGCGAAAATCGATCTCTTTTCAACGAGTCTTGGCACCGGGTTTCCGCCCAGCGGTTACGGTTGCGGCCCTCGGTGAATCTGCGTCGGCAGCGTTTCCGGGGGGAGCGTTGGTTTGTGGCTCAGGATGGATTTACCAATTCGTTCTTTCGCTTTCGTCCGGAGGCTTACGATTTTATCGCCCGGCTCGATGGCACCAAGACGGTCGAAGAAATTTGGATGGGTTGTTTGGAGCGGTCTCCCGAATCGGCGCCGGGGCAGGGGGAGATTGTGTCGATGTTGGCGCAGTTGTATCAGGCGAATCTGCTCGCGGCCGATACGACGGCCGACACGCATCGCCTGTTGGAACGGCACGAGAAGCGCCGGAAGCAGCAAATCGTTTCGCAAGTCTTCGGGATCTTCTTTCTGCGTATTCGGCTGTTCGATCCAGAGCCGCTGCTGAACCGGACGTGGCCTTGGATGAAGTGGTTGGCCACGAAAACGGCGGCGCTGGCGTGGTTCATTTGGTTGGGTTTCGGGTTATCGGTGGTGGTTTCCCACTGGGATCGCGCCATGGATCAATCCCAGGCGGTTTTGGCGCCGGGAAATCTATTGATGCTTTATACCGCGTTTACCGTGGCCAAGTTGATTCATGAATTCGGGCATGCTTATGCGGTGAAAGCTTTCGGGGGTGAGGTGCATGCCATGGGGATCACCCTGCTGGTTTTTACGCCGATTCCCTACGTGGATGCGACGGCGGCGTGGGCGTTTCGGGAGCGTTGGAAGCGGGTGGTTGTGGGGCTGGGGGGAATGATCCCCGAACTGGCTTTTGCCTCGGGTGCGGCGATGGTGTGGGCGACGACGGGGCCGGGAACGCTCAACAGTTTGGCCTACAATGTGATGATCGTCGCTTCGGTTTCGACGGTATTGTTCAATCTGAATCCGCTGCTGCGTTTTGATGGGTATTACATCCTATCCGATCTCACAGACTCGCCTAATTTGCAGATGCGTTCTTCGCGGCAGTGGCTGCACTTGTTTGAAACGCGAGCCCTGGACGTCCACCAGTTGGAAAGTCCGGGACGGACGCGTGGGGAGGCCACTTGGTTGGCGACCTTCGGGGTCGCGAGCATTTGCTACCGACTCCTGATCACTATCGCCATCATTTTATTGGTGGCCGATCGCTACTTCGGACTGGGGTTGCTCGCGGGTGTCCTCACTTTTACGGGGGCAATCATCATGCCGCTGGTGAAGTCGGCGCGTTATTTGATTCGGGAGCCCCGGATTGAGCGGGCTCGGTCCCGGGCTTGGATTTGGGCGGGCTGTGGCGCGGGGGGTGTTTTGGCCTTTTTGGCGTTTGTGCCGGTGCCCAATAATTTCCGAGCTCCCGGCATTGTGCGAGCGGAGGGATCATCAGATGTCTACACGCAGGTCCCGGGTTGGTTAGCCTCGGTGGAAATGCGGCCGGGGGCGTTGGTTGAAGCGCAGGCCGTTCTAGCGCGGATGGAGAGTCCTGAACTCGAATTTGCCATCGCGGCTTCTCGAGCCGATCTGGAGGAAGCGGTTGGCCGCGAGAGGCAGATGTTGTCGGATTTAGCGGCGGGTATTGAGCCGACTCGGGTGCGTCGGGAAGCCTCCGAGCAGCGGTTAGCACAACTGGAACTGGATCGGAAATCACTCCAAGTGCGCGCCCTTAGCAGTGGGCAATGGGTGGCTATCGAGCGGGATAAATGGGAAGGAACTTGGCTTCCGCGAGGGGTGCGATTGGGGGAAATCGTGGGTGATAGTCCGGATTGGGAGTTTTCCGCGGTCGTCGCCCAAGAAAACGCGAGTGAGTTATTTGGAGCGATCGAGCATGGCGCGGGCATTCGTTTTCCCGGCCGCGCGGGGATGGAGTTGGAAATTGATGAGTGGCGCGTGGTGCCGGGAAAGCAGAACGTTTTGCCAAGTGCGGCACTGGGCTGGACGGCGGGTGGCCCGGTGCGGGTGCGTGCCGATGATAATCAAGGTCTGCGCACGGAGGAGCCGTTTTTCCTCGTGGTCGGGCGCGTGGAAGGTGGTCGGGCATTGCGGGAAGCGGGCGAATCGCTGCTTTGGCAAGGGCGAGTCGGCGTCGTGCGTTTTGATCTCCCGTGGTCCCCACTTTTGGTGCAGTGGACGCGGCAATTCCGCCAGTTGCTCCAAGACAGATTCCAGATTTAACCGATGGCTATCCCCATGATCGAAGTGCGGCGCACGGAGTTGCCGCCAGTCGAGAAACTGCCATCTGGATTGGATGGGTGGGTTCATCGAGCGCATGGCAGGTGGCATACGAGAAGTAGCTACCGCCAAAAGCTCGAGGAACGAGCCAAACGTGCCCATGCGGAAGCGGGTAAACTCGCGGCAATGGATCCAGCGGATCTGCGGCATTTGATGCGTGAGCGGCGCCAAGCTATGCGACGGGGCGGACGAGATTTGGCGGAGTTGTTTGACGCGAGTGTGCCGGTCGTGGCGGAATTGGCGCGACGTGCCCTGGGTCTCCACGCTTACCCTGTGCAAATCATGGGTGCTTTGGCGATTGGAGATGGTCGATTGGTCGAAATGGCCACCGGAGAGGGCAAGACCCTGACGATCGCCCTCGGCGCGAGTATCTTTGGTTGGCAAGGTCGTCCGGTTCATATCATCACGGCCAACGATTATTTGGCGCAGCGCGACGCGGATACGATGCGAGCAATTTACGATGCCACCGGGCTGAAGGTGGCCACGGTATCCTCGGAAATGAAGCACGAGGCACGACAGAAGGGACACGGAGCCGATATCGTCTACACGACGAGTAAGGAGCTCGTGGCCGACTTTTTACGGGATCGTTTGATTTTGGGGCCAATGGCTGATCCCGGCCGAAGGACGGTGGCTCGTTTGGTGCGACAAGGCGAAGATTTTACAGGTAAACGTTTGGTTTTGAGGGGTTTGCATACTGCGATCGTTGACGAGGCAGACAATCAGTTGATCGATGAAGCGGTGACGCCGTTAATCATCAGCCAACCGCAGGAAAACGAGGCGTTGATCGCGCTTTGCCGGATGGCCAATCAAGTCGCGGCGGGACTGCTGCCGGGGGAGGATTACGAAATCAATGTCCGCCATAAAGAGGTGAAGTTGCTCGATCAAGGGAAAGACCGGATTGCGGAATGGTGCGGGGAGAAGGGCAGATCTCGTTTTAGCCAGCCAGTTTGGGTGGCTTCACTCGCGCAGCAGGCTCTGCAGGCGCGGCACTTCTTCGTTAAAGATAAGCAATACGTGGTCGTAGACGGAGAGGTAATTATCGTCGACGAATCCACGGGACGTTTAATGCCCGGCCGTTCTTGGCGACTGGGATTGCACCAAGCGGTGGAAGCCAAAGAGGGGCTGGATATCTCTTCGCCGAGTGAGTCGTTGGCCCGTTTGAGCTTTCAGCGATTCTTTCGGCTTTTCCGTAGATTGTCCGGAGTCACGGGGACTGGGGCTGAAGCGGCGGCGGAGTTTTGGCGGATTTATCAACTGCCCGTGGTTAAGGTCCATACGCATCGCCCCTGTATTCGTGAGGTTTGGCCGACCGAGTATTTTGCGACATCTTCGGAAAAATGGGCGGCGGTGGTGGCTGAAATTGAGCAACTTCACGAGGCCGGTCGACCTGTTTTGGTGGGCACTCGGAGCGTGGCGGCGAGTGAGCACCTAGGCCGGTTGTTGGGGGCGCGGGGGCTGACGAGTTCGTTACTCAACGCGGTGCGCCATGAACATGAAGCAGCCATTATTTTGGGTGCCGGGGACTCTCGCGCCATCACCGTGGCCACCAATATGGCGGGTCGAGGCACTGATATCCGGTTGGGGCAAGGCGTGAAGTCTCTCGGTGGATTGCACGTGATTTTAACCGAAATGCACGAGTCGGGGCGGGTGGATCGGCAGCTCCAAGGTCGTGCCGCGCGTCAGGGTGATCCCGGCAGCACCCGCACTTTTGTTTCACTGGAAGACGACTTGGTGGAGCGCTTTGTGAGCAAGATTATGAGGAAAATGGCGATAGGTTTCCTGGGCGAGGGGAGCCGAAGATCGATGGGGCAAGCCCTGACTCGATCGCTTTTCAAACGAGCTCAGGCCTCGGCGGAACGCGCGTCATTTCGGCAACGAAGGATTGTTTTGGAGCAAGATCAGGAGCTATCCCGGGCCCTCATCCCGGGCCAATCGGTCGATCAAATTTAGATTTTGGGACAATATTTTTACATTAAGCCAATTGTTGTCGCTTGCTTAAGTCGCTGGAGTTGTAGCATCTCCTCTCAGCCCGCGATGGAAATTGCATTTGATTCAGCCCCAATATGGCCCTTTTTAAATGTGCTCTACGCTCCTAGGGTTAACGCCCTAGTTTTCTTGAATTAATCGATTGAGCTCCCTTCGTTCAAAGTCGTCAAAACAGTCTTATGCGATCGAGCCACTCGAGTCGCGGCTGCTGCTTTCGGTCACGATGTTGCCACCGATTGATGCCCTCGTGAACGAGGGCATGAGCGTGCAAATGGCAGATATTGCCTCCCAGCTGGAACACGCCGTGGCGGGTGCTACGGGCCAGAATTCGGGGTTGTTTAATGATGTTCCGTTGGAGAAAATTGACGATTCCAGCGCGGTTCTACCGCAGGCGTTGGCTGATGAAGAGGCCGTGACCTCCACCGAGGATAGCGATGATTCGACCTCAACTGAGGTGGCCGTAGATCAAGCCACCGAATCGGCAGTTGATCCTGACTCGGCGGTCGATGCCGTAGATGAGGTGGTCCCGATCAATCCGGATATCACTGATACAATTATTTCACAGCAAGTTACGTCTTTGAACTCCGGCCAAGGTCCCCCAGAATCGACGGCTGGAAACGAATCAAACTTGAATGAAAGCCCCGCCGATCTGGCAGGGGACACAGAATTGGCTACGCCGGAAACAGCGTTGGGAGCGGCGGTAGTGGATTACACCTTAGGGGCGGGAGAAGCCCTGACCGTGACGATCTCGGGCACGGGCGATGCAGATTTCAATCACATCGAAGTATCTGGCACCGCGACTTTGGCTGGTGATCTGATCGTTGAATTCTCGGGAGGCTATACGCCGACGGTTGGCGACACTTGGGACATTCTGACGTTTAGCGGGATCAGCGGAAAATTTAACAGTGCGGTGGGCATTTTCGGATTCGGCGATGGGAAGGTTTATCTCGAAGTTGTGCAGAAAGCAGACCGGATCCAACTCGTGGCGCGGGCCTTCAGCCATGGCACCGATAATTTCGTTTTCGATCTCGCCGGGGACAGTTTCAAACAAGAGCTCGGCGAATTTCTTAGTTTCAACTATTTTGCATTAACATCGATTAGCATCACGGGATCGTTGAAGCTAAGTTCCTTCGCTCAATTGCAAGGATCTTTCACCTTGACGCGACTCCTCGATCTTGACGTTACGGTTGGTTCCGGCACCGACACGGTTTCCGGATTCACGTTGGCCGCGAGTAACGTGAACCTCTTTGCTGGCACGGGCGGTCCTTACTGGATCGATTCCAACGGCGACGGCACTTCGGATTCCACCGCCACGGGTTCGGTCGGATTTGCGGCTTCCAATGTTGAGGTGGCTTTGCTCTGGGCCGCGCCGAATGACTCAGCCAACGGAAATCGTTACTTTGCGGTCGAAGCCAGTGCTGCCACCGCGAGCTTGGTTGGCCTCGGCGCCGACTTCACTTTCTCACTGGCCGGATTGAGTCTGACGCTCAACCGAGGTGTGAGCGCTTCCGGTTCGTCGATTGATCCGATCAACTTCTCGGCTTTGGCCTCGGGTGGGTATAATGTGACCGTCGGAAGTTCGACGGTCACTTTGGACTTTGACGGTGTCGTCCGCCGCGCGGCGGTTACCCAGGCCGTCATCCAAATTGGCAGCTTCGTTTCGTTCGAAGGTGGAATTTCGCTTGAGCCGCAAGACAGCCAGTCGGTCACCCTGACTGATGGTTCAACCAAAACGGCTGACTTGCTCACCCTCACGATGTCGGGAGTGCGGGCCTTCGTTGGAGTCGATGGTCCTTATTGGATCGATTCCAACAGTGATGGAACCATCGACACCAACGACACTCCATCCGCAGATTCGGTGGGCGTGGCGGTTTCGGGGGTTGATCTGGCTCTCGCGCTGTTCAGTCCGACGGATTCGGGTGATGCGGCTCGCTACTACGGTCTCAGTCTTGCGGGCACGACCGGTTCGCTGGTGGGAATCGAAGGGGTCACCCTTTCGGTCAATAATTTCACTTTTGCCGCTAATCGCGTCACCGGTGCTGCCGCCGATGCGGCGGTCGTCGATTTCTCCGCCTTTGCTGGCGGGGCGCTCAGTCTCTCAACTGGTAGTGGAACGGTTGCTCTGAGCCACGATGCGAAAGTCTTTCGTGGAACGACCTCCGACGCGACGATTGCGGTGGGAGCGTTCGTCTTTGTGCGCGGTGGGTTTACTTTCGATTTTAACTCGGGACTGTCCGAGGCGGTTGATGGGGGCGGAACTCGTGAATTCGATGCCCTCGTCATCGGATCTTCCAACGCTTACGTGTTTGCCGGGCTCGGTGGGCCTTATTGGACTGACTCAAATAGCGACGGTGAGATTACGGATGCAGACATTCCGGATGCTGATGGTGCATTGGGCGTTGCATTGGGCGGCGTCGATATCGCGCTCGCGTTGCTCCGCCAGACGGGAGTAGCCGCGGCTGATGCGGTAGAATACACTGCACTCAAGGCCCACGCCGACACGGCCAGCTTCGTCTATTACAGTGATCTTGTTACTTTAGAGGCCGCGGATGTGAATATCGCCGTCAATTTCGCCACTGATCCAAGCGGCTCGATTGTCGCGGGTGACTTTAGTGCGCTGACGGGCGGCGGGCTCACGGTCGAAACGGGAGGTGAGTCCATCCTTATCGACTTTGATCGCAAAGTTCTGCGAGCCAGCGTTGGTCTCGGCACGCTGCAGCTTTCGCAGTTTGTTTATCTCCGCGGCGGATTCGCCTTAGAAAAACAAGAAGCCTTGACGGTGACCTTAGCGGGCGGTGCGACTAAGACACTCGATGTGATTACGATTGGCTCGAATGACCTGAGGTTGTTCGTGGGCGCGGGCGGCCCGTATTGGACCGATTCAAATAAGGATGGAGTGATTGATGCGAACGACACTCCGGATAGTGGGGCGGTGGGATTGGCCGCCAGTGGAGTGTCCGGTGCGTTGTTCTTTGGCGAAGATGCTGACCAATCACGTTACTACGCGCTTTCGGCCAAGGTGGGAACGGCGACGTTGGTCGGTCTCGATGCTAATGTATTCACCGCATCCCTCAGTGGACTGAGCGTGGATCTCAATTTTGCATCCGATCGGGATGGGGTTGAGTTAGATTCGGTGGTTAATTTCAGCGCCTTCGCCGGCGGATCGCTAACGATCGAAACGAGCGCCTCGACTGCGCGGTCAATTGATTTTGGTAACAAAGTCGCCCGAGCCACCGTCGATCAGGCCCTTTTCCAGATTGGCGGATTTATCTCCTTCGAAGGCGGACTCGGGATCGAGTCGCTAGGCTTCCGAGATTTCACGCTGTCGGATGGCGAAACCGTCAACGTCGCCGCGATCGCTTACACGATGTCGGATGTGCGGGCCTTCGTGGGAGTCGATGGACCTTACTGGATCGACAGCAATGGTGACGGGACCATCGACGAAAATGATACTCCAGATGCTAATTCGATCGGCGTGGCGATTAGCGGGGTTGATCTCGCGTTGGCGTTGATGACGCCGACGGATGAAACGATAGTCGCGCGGTATTACGCCCTTTCGCTCAGCGGTGAAAGTGGAGCTCTAGTCGGAGTCGATGCCGTGACACTTGCGGTCAATGATTTCGCGTTTGCAGCTAACGGAGTTTCCGGAGCGGGCGATGCGGCGCCGGTGGTTGATTTCTCAGCGCTTGACGGCGGAGGCCTTTCACTCGCCACGGGTGGTGACGCGGTGTTCTTCGATTACAGTGATCGGGTGCTCCGAGGTTCCACGGCTGATGCGATCTTGGCGGTTTCGAGCTTCGTCTATGTCCGAGGCGGTTTCACTTTTGATTACAAACCGGGTTTGGTTGAGCAACTCGAAGGTGGTGGCACTCGTGAACTCGATGCGTTGATCCTCGGGGCATCGGATGTCCGAGTGTTTGTTGGTCTGGGCGGACCCTATTGGGTGGACTCAAATAGTGATGGCCTGATCGATGGAAACGACACCCCGGCGAAAGAGGGAGCGATTGGTTTCGCTCTGAGCGGAGTTGATGTCGCCCTTGCGCTGTTACGCCAAACAGGCGTCGCCGATGCCGATGCCATCGAATACACCGCGTTCAAGGCTCATGCTGATACGGCCGCATTTGTTGGTTTCTCAGATATTCTTACCCTCGAAGCCTCTAACATAAATATAGAGGTCAACACGGCCTTCGATCCCAACGGCACGATCACCGCCGGTGACTTTAGCGGATTTGTCGGCGGGGGACTGACGGTGGAGACGGGGGGCACTTCCATCTTGTTGGATTTTGATCGGCGCGTGCTACGAGCCAGTGTCGGTTACGCGACGATTCAAGTTTCTGAATTCGTTTCGTTCCGCGGCGGTTTCGCCTTCGAGAAGGGGACGCCTATCGTTGAAGAACTCGAGGGTGGCGGAACGCGTGAACTGGATGTGATCACGATCGGCGCCTCGGATGCCTACCTGTTTGCGGGCATTGGAGGCCCCTATTGGCAGGACTCCAATGGCGATGGAATCGTCAACGGTGATGATACGCCCGATTCCGATGGTGCTATCGGCGTGGCCATGGGCGGAGTAAATTTTGCGCTTTCCTTACTTCGCGAAACCGGAGTAGCCGATGCCGAAGCGATTCAATACGTCGCCCTCAAAGCCACCGCGGCCAGTGCGTCTTGGGTTGGGTTCGCCCAGAGCATCACGTTCACCCTTTCCGACCTCACGATTGAAATCAATAAGGCGATCGATCCGGCCGGTAATGTGACCGCGGCCGATTTCAGTGGCCTTGATGGGGGAGGACTGAGCGTTGCGACTGGCGGCGATCCCATGCTGATCGATTTTGATCAGGAATTGATTCGGGTGATCATCGGCACGGCCAACATTGGGGTTTCCGAATTCGTGAATATTTCCGGTTCCTTCACGATGGAGCAGGTCATGCGCACCATCACCTTGGCCGATGGGAGTGTGGCGGAAGTCACGAGCCTGATGTTGGGTGGTTCCAATGTCTCAGCATTCGCCGGAATTAACGCGAGTGGTTCGGCGGATCAGAAGCGTGGGCTGGAACTCACGGGAGTCGAGTTTGCCCTCGCACTCTTCACGCCGGACGAAGCGCAAAGTGACCTGACGGGCATTAGCTGGATGTCGCTCAAGGCGACGGCGACAGGATTTAGCCTGGCGGGCATCCCCGGCCTGACGCTTAGCGGAGGGCCGGTGAGTGTGGCCTTGAATCAAGTATTCGGTCTCGCAGATGGAGTGGATGCCAACGGCTGGGTGGTAGACTATTCCACGCAGTCGATCTCAGTCGCGACGGGCCCAACCTCCACTCTCGGATTCGACTTTGATGGTGCCGACGGAGAACTGATTCAGGTGGGCGGTTCGCTCACCATTGGAGTGGGTGATTTCTTCCACGTGAATGGGGACTTTGCTTTCCGAAAATCACTCGCGGATGTGACCCTTGCCGATGGCACGACCAAAACGGTTGACCTGTTAACCATCGGAGGAGCGAATCTTTCCGCCTTTGCGGGCATCAATGGTCCGGTGAACAGTGGTAGTGCTCTTGGCTTGGCGTTGAGCGGGGTTGAATTTGCATTGGCAATTTTCAGTGAGCGGATCGCCCCCAGTGATACGACTACGGTGCCGAATCAATGGTTGGCCCTGAGCGCTTCCGCCACGACGGCTTCATTGGTGGGAATCAATGGCATCACCTTGGAAACCAAGAATGCGAACATTGAAATTAACCGGCAGCTTGGTTTGGCCGAAGGAGTCGCTCCCAACGTAATCGACTTCTCCGGTAGCCCGCTAGCCGTGCTGACCGGGGCTGAGTCGACGCGAAACATCGATTTTGCGGGTGATGACGGGGAGCTGCTGCGCGCGCGCGGCATCCTTGATATTTCGTTGTATGGTTTTGTGCAGGTGCGCGGTGAAATGGCGTTCAGCCGCACCGACAATACGGTCACGCTCAACGACGGCAGTGAAGTTGAAGTGGCTCAATTGACATTAGGATCGAATGGCTTGGACGTTTTTGCCGGTTTGGCCAACGCCGGAGAGCCGTCCTTGGGATTTAAACTGCAGGACGTCGATCTCGGATTGGTGCTACAGACGTCCAAGGCCGATCCCTCATTGCAGTGGGTCACATTGGATGCCGAAGCCGGATCCGCCGAATTCATTGGAATTGAAGGTCTGACCGTGGGGGCCGATACCATCAGTCTCGAGATCAACCGCGCCGCCAGTGACGGATCGATCATCAACTATGCGGCGTCCAACTTGACGATTATCACGGGAGTGTCCTCGACTCGCACGATCGACTTTAGCTCGGATGATGGCGAGACGTTGCGGGCGGCGGGCAATGTGAGATTGGATGTGTTTGGCTTCATTCAAGTTGAAGGAGGCTTTGCTTTTGAGAAGACCACCAAGACGGTGACGTTGGCCGATGGCACGGACGTCGCCACCGAGCTCATCACCGTGGGTGGAAACAACGTTTCAATCTTCGCCGGAGTGAATGGTCCTTCCGATTCCGGCTACGCGATGGGGTTTGCTTTGAGCGGGGCAAATTTTGCCCTGGCGCTCGCTAATGGTGAAGTGGACAACACCGCGGTGAGCTGGACCTCTCTTCAGGCTAACGCGAGTAACTTTAGCGTAGTGGGAGTGCCCGGACTCGTGGTGAGCGGAGACTCGCTCTCCGTTGAAATCAATCGATTCAATGGCACGGTGGCGGGTCGCGACAGTGCGGACTTAGTGATCGATTATACTCAGACCGCCCTGACCGTTGCGACCGGACCTTCATCGACGATCACCCTCGATATGGATGGGGCGAAGGGAAGTCTGACCCGGGTATCCGGTGACCTTACTCTGAGCGTCGGAAACTTTTTCTCAGTCGCGGGTGGATTTGGATTCGAGCAATCGCGTGGCACCGTGACCCTCGCCGATGGACGCTTGGTGGATGCGGACTTGCTTCTCATCGGGGCCAACAACGTAGACGCCTTTGCCGGCTTGAACGGCGGCACCGCGGATCAATTAGGATTGTCCCTCAAACAAGGCGACCTCGCCTTGGCCTTGGTGGCCGATCGCTCAAATCCAGGATGGCGTTGGATGGCACTTGAAGCGAACGCCGACGAGGTTTCATTTGTCGGTCTCGATGGATTCACTCTGCTCGGCAAGGGCATGGTGGTTGAAATCAACCGGAACACCAGTTTCACGTCCAACACGGTGCTCGGCCTCGATCTCGGAGGCACCCTTGGCACTATTGCATTCACTCTCGGTTCGGACACCGCGTCATTTGAAATCAAGCAAGGGGCCGACGATGCAACGATCGTCGCCGCCCTGACCACCGCTCTCGAATCACTCGCTGGAGTGGGGGCGGGCAATGTCTTGGTCTTCGGAAGTCGAGCAGAAGGATTCACGCTTGAGTTTGGGGGGGATTTGGCTGGTCAGAATCTTACCGGCCTCACCGTCGCCACCACGGCACCTGCGCTTAACTCCACCGTGACTGAAGCCACCGCGGCACTTAATGGAGTGAGTGAAGTTCAGCGTTTGCGGCTCGCAGCCAACGCGGCGGCTTACGGTGCCTTTGCTTTGCAATTTGGTGATCAAACCACCGCCGCCATCGCTTACACCAGCGACGGATCGGCCCAAGCCGCGGCAATCCAAACCGCCCTTGCGGCACTTTCCAATATCGGCACCGGCAACATTGCGGTGGCCGAAGCCGCCGATTCCACTTCGGCTGCGCGACTGTTTGATATCACCTTCGGTGGTGATCTGGCCGGAGAAGATGTCGCCACCCTCCGCGTGCGCAATGTGACGAGTGGTATCATCGCCAACGCCAGCTACTCTCTGACCCTAGGTTCCCAGAACGTCACGCTGACGTTTAATTACAATGGCGATACTTCCGCTGTCGCCATTGCCGAAGGCGATACCGATGCCAGCGTGATTGCTAACCTGACCACGGCGCTCGAAGGGCTCGACGGCATCGGCATCGGTAATGTCTTGGTCTCGGGTGATCGCGCGGATGGGTTCACGATCGAGTTTATCACCGCGTTAGCGCGCACGCCGGTGGCTGGCCTGACGGTTGATACTGAATTCCAGCCGGTGCAGACCTCGGTCACCCAAGTTTCCGCCGGGGGAACGAGTGCCAGCGAGATTCAACAAATCACGATCTCAAATGTCGGACTTAAGGGGCGGGGCACTTACACGATTTCCATCGGCAACTACACTACCGCCAATATTCGTTTTGCGGCCAGTGACGTGACCAACAACGCCCGCTACATTCGCCAAGCCTTGGAGGCTTTGCCAATTATTGGTAGCGGCAATGTGAGTGTCGTGTTCGATCAAAGTTCTACGATCTCCGAACAACGTTACACCGTCACGTTCCGCAATGGGGTGGCCGGTCGCGATTTCCCGACCGCGATAGCCAACAACGCCAAACTCACTAACGCGACGGTCACAATCAGTGGCCAACAAGACGGCTTATCCGGCGATCGGGCAGCTCAACGCATCGTGGTAGACGCCGACGAAGGAGGTCGCTTCCGCCTCAGTATTACAGACAACGGCACCATCTACGTGACCGATTACCTCACGATCGGTGCGTCGGCTTCCGATCTCGCTCGTGCATTATCCACTTCGTGGAGTCCTGCCTCATCCGGCGCGGTTGAGAAGGAAAACGATACCACCTACGTCATCTCATTTAATCCGTCCTCCTTCGAGGGTCGCGATCCTTCTCTCATCGTAGTCGGAGCAGTGCCCGCTGGTCGCAATGCCAATGTCACACTGACTCAAACGGGTGGTGCGCAAGTTTCACGCGCGGGCAGTCTGTCGCTTTCCATCACCACGGTAACGGCAGGAGTTGCCGCGACCGGTGAAGTGCAACGAGTCGTTATCGATGAGGGGGCTAATGGCACGTTCACCCTTAGCCTGACCATTGACGGTAAAACCTTCACCACCGCGGCCGTTGATCTCGACGTCGCTGCCGATGGCCTGGTCACCGCCGTGTTCGACGCCCTCAAGGCAGACTTTAGCACCCTGAGCATCACGGTGACGGAATTTGGTAACCGGACTTGGACGGTTGAATTTGATGGAGATCTCGCAGGGCGCGACCTGGCGAACTTCGACGTGGCGATCAACGTCACGAATGAGGCTGCCGCACTCACCACCAACCAAACCGGCACCACCGACACCAGCGGGGGAAGCACGGTTATCGACTGGAAGACTGATTCGCTCGTCGTTGTTACCGGTCCTGGTGTGACCAAGACCATCGCCATCGATGGAGCCGACGGCAACGTGCTGCGCGCGCTGGGTTATGTGCACATCGGACTGTTTGAATTCGCTCACCTCGCCGGTAATTTTGCCTTTGAAGTGAAAGAGAACACGTTGTCTGGCTTAAACGGCGGGCCAGATGAGGACTTTGATATTCTCACCATTGGGTCATCGGATGCTTATCTCTTTGCCGGAGTGGGTGGTCCCTACTGGGTCGACAGCAATGAAGACGGATTTATCACCAAGGACGACATGCCTGAAACGGAAGGTGCGATCGGTCTCGCCGCGGGCGGAGTGTCCGCCGCCATCGCAGTGGTCAGCTCAACCAATTCTGCAGAGACGATCAATTATGTGGGCCTCACCGTTCGCGCTGATACCGCCACCTTCGTGGGACTGGGTGATCTACTGATTATCGAAGCAAACGACATTACGGTGGAGTTAAACCAAGCCAAAGACTCCAGCGGTCTCGACGCGGACCCAGCCATATTCGACTTCACTCGTTTCGGGCCGGCGGGTCTGGAAGTGCTCACCGGAGGCGAAACGATCTCGATCGCTTACGACTCCAAAGTGCTGCGTGCTTCGATCGGTGATGCGATTCTCCAAGTCTCCGAATTTGTCTTCATCCGTGGAGCACTCGCCTTTGAGGTTGGTGCTGAAATCACCATCGATGATACCGATGGCACGGCCATTGAGATGACCAGCCTTACGCTGGGAGGGGATGCCCTCCACGTCTTCGCGGGAGTTGGCGGACCTTATTGGACGGACAGTAACTCGGATGGAAAATTGACTGAAACCGATATTCCGAATGCTGCGGGAGCCATGGGTGTGGCATTGGGTGGTGTCCAAGTGGGCATCGGAATCTTCGCCCCAACGGCGTTAACCGCCACCGATAGCTATCTCGCCCTCAAGGTGAGTGCAGCCTCGGCCACATTCGTGGGTATTGAGGGCCTGACGCTGGAAGCGAACGGAATCGAAATTGGCGTGAACCAAGTGAAGTCAACGAATCCCACGGCCAAAGTCTTGGACTTCACTAGTCTGCTTGGTGGCGGCTTCTCGATCCTCACCGGCGGCGAGCGCGTTACCCTTGATTTTGATTCGGCCCTGCTGCGGGTTTCCGTGGCCGACGCGACCATCGCGATTTCCGAATTCTTTTACATCCGAGGAGGATTCGCATTTGAGAAGGGGAGAGAGCTAACGATCACTGATGTGGATGGAGCGACCAAGAATGTGAATGTCGTGACCCTAGGGCTTTCGAAAGCCTACGTATTTGCGGGAGTCGGCGGCCCGTATTGGACCGACAGCAATGATGATGGGGTGGTGAATGGCGATGATACGCCTATTGTGACGGGTGCGCTCGGCTTGGCTATGGGCGGAGTCGATATTGGCATCGCCTTGTTCCGTCCGACCGACACCGGCGACACCGTTTCTTACACCGCGGTTTCCGCGACTGCCGACAGTGCGACGCTGGTGGGCATGGACGCCTTTGTCACCTTGAGTGCCAAAAACATCACGCTGCAGGCCAATCTCGCCAGCCAGCCAGGGGTTACCAACGCTCCGTTCCCGGCGGTCATCGATTTCACCAAGTTGACGGCTGGCAGTTTATCCGTCGCGACGGGTAACGATCCGGTCACGCTCGACTTTAATTCACGTTTGGTGCGTGCGGTGGTGGGTGATGGCACGTTGGCGATCGGTGAATTTGTCTACGTCCGCGGCGGCTTTGCGTTTGAATCCAGCACCGGCCTGACTGAAACGGTGCCAAGTTCAAGTTCCCGCACCTTTGATGGACTGCTGATCGGAGCTTCAAATGTGCACGTATTTGCGGGGTTGGGTGGACCGTATTGGACCGATACCAACAGCGATGGCGTCATCACCGATGCGGACATCCCTGCCGCAGAGGGCGCGTTGGGTGTGGCCATGAGCGGGGTAAATGTGGCATTGGCCCTGTTGCGTCAGACGGGAGTCGCCGCGGCGGATGCCCTGGAATACACCGCCCTCAAGGTCCACGCCGATTCGGCGACTTTCTTGTTGAACAGCGAATTGGTGCAGTTCGGCGCCACTAATATAGACATTGCGATCAATCGGGCGAAAGATCCGGCGGGTCTGGTGGCGGCGGGTGATTTCAGCGCCTTTACGGGCGGCGGAGTTTCGGTGGCCACTGGTGGAGAAACGGTGTTGATCGATTTTGACCGCGAAGTTTTGCGAGCCAGCGTGGGTGAGGGCACATTGCAACTGGCGGAATTTGTTTATCTGCGCGGCGGATTCGCTTTGGAGAAATTGGCCGCGGTCGATGCTCACCTCGTTGGTGGCGGGACCAAGTCGCTCGAAGTGATCACGATCGGATCTTCGAATCTGAATTTGTTTGTGGGCAGCGGCGGACCTTATTGGACCGATTCGAACAACGATGGGGTGATCAACAGTAGTGATACTCCGGATGCGGGATCGGTGGGACTGGCCGCGAGTGGAGTGAACGTGGCGATCTTCTGGGGCACGCCAACTGATGCAAACGACGGAGCCAGATATTATGCGGTCTCGGCCAACGCGGGCACGGCGAGTTTGGTGGGAATGGGTTCGGATTTTGTGGCTTCCCTCAAAGGTGTGGCGGTGGCGGTGAATTACGCCGTCGATGCCGATGGCATTAAACAAGATGCCGTGGTTGATTTTTCCGGGTTCGCAGGCGGCAAGCTCGCGGTGCCAATTGGCACGGGATCGATCTCTCTAGACTATAATAGCACGGTCGCTCGCGCTTCGGTGACTCAGGCGCTCTTTCAAATCGGCGGCTTCATTTCCTTCGAAGGGGGACTTTCGATCGAGAATCTTGGTCACCGGGATCTCACCCTAAGCGACGACAGCACGACTAACGTCGAGCTGCTCACGTTCACCATGAATGGCGTGCAAGCGTTTGCCGGGGTGGGTGGCCCTTATTGGACCGATTCCAATAACGATGGGGTGATTGATGGAAGCGATACGCCGGACGCGAACTCGATCGGTGTGGCGGTGAGTGGAGTGGATCTCGCTCTGGCGCTCATGACGCCTTCTGATGAAACCAATGCGGCGCGATATTACGCCCTGTCTCTTAAGGGTGACAGCGGATCATTAGTGGGGGTGTCGAATGTCACCCTGACGTTGAACAATTTTAATTTCACGGCCAATGGCGTGGCCGGGGTGGCCGCTGGTTCACCCGTGGTGAACTTCTCCAAACTTGATGGAGGCGGTCTCTCACTTGCGACCGGCGGGGATGCGGTGTTCTTCGATTTCTCAGCGCGGGTGCTAAGAGGTTCCACCGCTGATGCGATTTTGGCGGTTTCGAGCTTTGTGTATGTGAGAGGTGGATTCGCTTTCGACTTCGCTCCTGGTCTGGTTGAAACAGCGAGTGATGCTTCGACCCGTAATTTGGACGCACTGATTTTGGGTGCGTCCGATGTTCGACTCTTTGTCGGGTTGGGTGGGCCTTATTGGGTCGATTCCAATAACGACGGCAAGGTGGACGACAACGATACGCCCGCAACGGCGGGTGCGCTCGGGTTTGCCGCCAGCGGGGTTGATCTCGCTTTGGCACTCTTGCGCCAGACCGGGGTGCCGGCGGCAAATGCAATCAAATACGTTGCGCTCAAAGCGCATGCTGACACCGCCGCTTTCATCGGACTTGCCGACCTCCTGACTCTGGAAGCCTCCAATATTGATATCGCGGTTAACAAAGCCATTGACCCAGCGGGTGTCGTGAAGGCCGGTGACTTCAGTGGATTGACCGGCGGGGGCCTGACCGTGGCAACGGGTGGCGATTCTATTCTCATTGATTTTGAACGGGAATTGCTCCGCGCGAACGTGGGTTACGCCACGATCCAAGTTTCCCAGTTTGTTTCCTTCCGCGGTGGATTCGCGTTTGAAAAAGGGGTGCCAATCGTCGAACAGCTCGATGGCGGCGGAACTCGCGATCTCGATGTGATCACCATCGGGGCTTCCAACGCATACCTCTTCGCCGGCACGGGTGGACCGTATTGGGCAGATTCTAATAAGGACGGGGTGGTTGATGCCAACGACACTCCGGAATCTGCCGGAGCGATCGGCGTCGCTATGGGCGGGGTGAATTTCGGGCTCACCTTGATGTCACAAACGGGGGTGCCTACCGATCAAGCCATCCAATACGTGGCCGTTAAAGCCACCGCCTCCACTGCCACTTGGGTTGGTTTAGCGAACAGTTTCACCTTCACCCTTTCCGACATCACGGTTGAAATCAATCAGGCCTACGATCCCGCGAAGGTGGTGACAGCGGGTGACTTTACCGGACTCGCTGGTGGAGGCCTTTCCATCGCTACCGGCGGTGATCCGATCTTGATCGATTTTGATCAGAAGCTGACTCGTGTGACCATGGGCAACGCCACCTTGCGCGTATCGGAATTTGTGAACTTGAGCGGTGCATTCGCCATCGAGCAAGTCACCCGCATGATCACTCTGGCGGATGGCAGTGTAGCTGAAGTGACGAGTCTGACCTTGGGTGGCTCCGGGGTGACCGCGTTCGCGGGGTTGAATGGACCTGCATCTTCTGCGCAAGCGATTGGGTTTGAACTGACCGGGGTCGATTTCGCGCTGGCGATATTCACGCCGGATGCGGCGCAAACGGATTTGGCGGGAATTAATTGGCTCACGCTTTCTGCCACCGCGACTGGATTCAACGTAGTGGGTCTGTCCGGAGTCACCCTGAGTGGTGGTCCGCTGCGAGTCGCTCTTAACCAAGTCTTCGGCTTGGCCGCGGGTGTGGAAGCCAACAACTGGGTGGTGGACTACAGTGCACAATCGATGACCGTTTTGACGGGACCCTCGACCAGTGAGGTGTTCGATTTTGATGGAGCGGCGGGCGTCTTGCTGGAAGTTGGAGGCGCGGTGACGGTCACCGTGGGTAAATTCTTCCACGTCGCGGGTGAGTTCGCGTTCCGTAAATCTTTGGCCAACGTCAAACTCGCGGACGGCTCGAGTTTGAATGCCGATCTCTTGACGATTGGCGGATCGAATTTGACCGCATTTGCGGGAGTCAATGGCCCGGCTGATAGTGGTAACGCCATTGGGCTGAGTATGACTGGAGTTGAGTTTGCGCTCGCGCTATTCAGTGAACATCTCGCGCCGAGTGACACGACGACCTTGCCAGGTCGATGGATGGCTTTGAAAGCGACGGCCGAAACGGCTGCTTTTGTGGGGGTGCCGGGCATCACGATTGGAACCAAAAATGTGGTGATCGAAATTAACCGTCAGTTGGGACTGGCCGAAGGGGTTGCGCCCAATGTGCTCGATTTCAAGGACACTCCCTTTGCCGTTTCCACCGGCTTTGATCGGGAAATGAAACTGGACTTTGATGGGGCCGCCGGCGACCTGCTCCGCGCAAAGGGACGCCTCACGATTTCTCTTTATGGCTTTGTCGAACTGGAGGGTGACCTCGCCTTCTCCCGTTCGGATGACAGCGTCACTTTGAACAATGGCAACGTGGTGGAGGTTAATCAACTGACCCTCGGTGCATCCGACTTGAACGTCTTTGCGGGTGTCGCGGTGAACGGAAAGCCTTCGGTCGGATTCAAACTTGGCGGAGTTGAATTGGCTTTGGTGATTCAGACCTCCAAGAGTGACGCGACGCAGAAGTGGGTGACGCTGGATGCCGCCGCGCAATCGGCCGCATTTGTGGGTGTGACGGGTCTCACCGTGGCGGCGAACACCATCACTTTAGAAATCAACCGAGCTTCAGCCGACGGCACGATAGTGAATTTCTCCGCCAACGCGTTGGAAGTTGCGACCGGTCCCGCCTCGAGCAGGACCATCACGTTTAGTTCCGATGCGGGCGAAACCTTGCGCGCGGCGGGCAATGTGCAATTTGATCTGTTTGGTTTTGTCCAACTATCGGGCGGATTTGCATTTGAGAAAACCACCAAGAGTGTGACGCTAGCCGACGGCACTGTAGTGGCGACGGAACTACTTACGGTCGGCGGTAAAAATGTCTCCGCCTTTGTCGGGGTCAATGGTCCGGCTGATTCCGGCTATGCGATGGGCTTCAGTTTGAGCGGGGCTGATTTTGCGCTCGCACTGTTTAGTGGAGAAGTGGACGGCACCGCCGTCAGTTGGACTTCCCTCCAGGCGAGTGCGGCTAACTTTAGTGTGGTGGGGCTTCCAGGTTTGGTCGTGAGCGGCGATACTTTGGCGATTGAAATCAACCGATTCCACGGAGAAGTCGCAGGCCGCGACAGTGCCGATCTGGTAATCGACTATTCAGTTTCGCCTCTGATCGTGACGACCGGCCCGTCCAGTTCGATCACTTTGGCAATGGATGGAGCGAAAGGAAATCTGACCAAGATTTCGGGCGATCTCACGCTGGACGTTGGCAATTTCTTCACCGTGACCGGTGGATTCGGATTCGAACAATCCCGAGGCACCGTAACCTTGGCCGATGGCCGCTTGGTCGATGCCGATCTGCTTTTGATCGGGGCAACGCGAGTCGATGCGTTTGCAGGAATTAATGGGGGGGCGGCAAATCAATTGGGTCTGGCCTTGAAGCAAGGTGACCTAGCCTTGGCCCTGGTGGCTGACCGGGCGAACCCGGGCTGGCGTTGGATGGCCCTGAAGGCTACGACCGAAGAACTTTCATTTGTCGGTATCGATGGAATCACCCTCGTGGGTAAGGGCCTCGTGGTGGAGATCAATCGCAACACCAGTTACACCACGAACACGGTGCTCCAACTTGATATTGGTGGAACGTTGGGAACGGTGACATTCACCCTGGGAGCCGCAACTTCCTCATTCGGTATTGCGGAGGCGGATACCGACGCGACGATCGCCGCGGCTCTGCAAACTTCGCTCGAATCCCTCGCCGGTGTCGGGGCTGGAAATGTTAAGGTATTTGGCAGTCGCGCGGACGGATTTGTGATCGAATTTATCGGTGCACTTGGGGGGGCCAATCTAACGGGGTTGTCAGTCGCGACCGTCGCCCCGAACCTCACTTCGACCGTGACCGAAGAAGTGGCGGCAATTAATGGCGTGAATGAAGTGCAACGTCTGCGGTTGGCGATTAATCCGTCCGCTTTTGGTTCCTTTGCTCTGCAATTTGGTAGCCTCACGACGACCGCGATCACCTATCAGGCTGATGCCACCGCGTTGGCCACCTCGATTAAATCGGCCCTCGAAGCATTGGGCACAATCAACGCGGGCGATATCGCGGTTGCGGAAGCGGCCGACTCAACCGCGTCGGTTCGATTGTTTGACATCACCTTTGGCGGTTCATTGGGCGGTCAGGATGTGTCGACGCTGTTGGTGCGTAATGTGACCAGTGGAATTTACGCCAATGCGAACTACGGACTCACCCTCGGTTCGCAGAATGCGACGCTCACCTTCAACTTTGGAACCGACAACTCAGCCGTGGCGCTCATGGCTGGAGATTCGGATACCACCCTGATCGCGAACCTCACTTCGACCATCGAAGCCTTGGGTGGGGTTGGAGTGGGGAATGTTCTCGTCACTGGAACCAGAGCCGACGGATTCAAGATTGAGTTCATTGGGGCATTGGCTCGCCAAGTCGTTTCCGGTCTCACCGTCGATACCGCTTATCCGCCGGTTCAAACCACCGTTACCCAGATCTCCACACCGGGTGCGAGTGCCAATGAAGTTCAAGCCATTCTCATCGCCGCCACCTTATCGGCCAAGGGGACCTTCACGCTATCGATCGGAAACTACACTACGGCGTCCATTCGCTTTGCCAATAGCGATATCACCAACAACGCGCGCCGGCTTCGCGAAGCTTTGGAAGCATTACCCGTCATCGGCGCGGGCAATATCTCTGTTGTATTTGATCAAACTTCGACGATCACGAATCAGCGCTACGTCGTCACCTTTAAGAATGGCGTGAGCGGACGCGATTTCCCGCTCATCACGGCGAACAATTCCAAACTCACCGGGGCCACTGTCAGCATCGAAGGCGTGAAGGATGGCGTGTCCGGCGGACGTGCCGCGCAACGCATCACTACCATCGCCGATGAAGGGGGACGCTTCCGTCTGAGCATCACCGACAATGGCACGACTTACCTGACCGCCTATCTGACGATTGGCGCGTCCGGTTCCGATATCGCCCAGGCGTTGACCGCGGCGTGGAGCCCAGCCTCATCCGGCTCGGTCGAAAAAGAAAGCGATACGAGTTTTGTGATTTCGTTTAACCCCGCGAGTTTTGAGGGACGCAATCCGGCGTTGATTGTCGTCTCGGCGGTTCCGACCGGCACGGCCGCGGCGGTGAAACTCACCCAAGCGGGTGGGGCTGAACTCACGCGCGCCGGCAGCCTTTCTCTCTCCGTATCAACGGTCACGGCGGGTTCCGCTGCGACGGGAGAAGTGCAACGGTTGGTGATCACTAAGGGAGCCAATGGCACCTTTACCCTGAGCCTGACCTTCGATGGTCGCACCGTCACCTCTGCGGCGGTGAGTTTTGATGCGACCGCACAACAACTCGTCGATGCCGTGTTTGATTCGCTCAAGGATTTCTACACCACGCTTACGATCACGGTGACCGAGTTCGGCAATCGCAAGTGGGACATTGCCTTCGAAGGTGATCTGGCGGGTCGTGATCTGCCCGACTTTGTGGTCGCTCTCGATGTTCAGATTACCGATGCGGCATTGACCACGGTTCAAGCCGGTAAGGTTGATACTGGCGGAGGCGGAACGGTAATTGATTGGAACCCGAATTCTCTCGCCGTGACGACTGGTCCCAGCACCACCACCACGATCGATATTGATGGTGCCGATGGTAATGTGCTTCGAGCGCTCGGCTACGTGCATATCAGCTTGTTCGATTTCGTGACCTTGGTGGGCAACTTCGCCTTTGAGGTCAAAGAAAACACCCTGACCGGCGTCGGTGGCGCTCCGGATGAAGACTTTGATATTATGACCATCGGTTCATCCGACGCCTACTTGTTCGCCGGCGTGGGCGGCCCGTATTGGGTTGATAACGATGGCGATGGTTTCATCACCGCCGCTGATTCACCTGCCACCGCGGGCGCAATCGGTCTGGCTGCGGGTGGCGTCTCGGCTGCCGTGGCATTGATCAAATCGGCCGACGCCACGAGCACGATCAGTTACATTGGCGTCAACGCGCATGCGGACAGCGCGACGTTTGTGGGCTTGGGCTCATTGCTGACAATTGAAGCCAACAACATCACCGTCCAGTTGAACCAAGCTTCGGATTCGAGCGATCCCGATGCGAAACCAGCGGTGTTTGATTTCGGACGATTCGGTGCCAACGGTCTCTCCGTCCTCACCGGTGGCGAAACCATCAACATCGACTACGACACGCGCGTGCTGCGGGCGTCCATTGGCGATGCCATCTTACAAGTTTCGGAGTTTGTTTATATTCGGGGCGCACTGGCGTTTGAGGTCGGTTCCGAAATCACCCTCAACGATACCGGCGACACGGCCGTCGAAGTCACCAGCCTGACGTTGGGTGGCGATAATCTGTATGTGTTTGCGGGCGTGGGCGGACCTTATTGGACCGATAGCAATAGCGATGGAGTGCTGAATGGTGATGATATTCCGATCACCGCGGGTGCGATGGGCGTGGCGCTTGGCGGAGTGAAAGTGGGTATCGGTATCTTTACCCCGACTGCTGCGGGAGCCACCGACAGCTACCTCGCCCTTAAAGTCAGCGCTGCTTCGGCCGAATTCGTCGGCATCGAGGGTCTGACCTTGTCAGCCCGCGGAATTGAAATTGGGGTCAACCAAGTCAACTCGACGAACCCCTCCGCGAAGGTGCTCGACTTCACTAGCCTAGTTGCGGCGGGCTTTGATATTCTCACCGGTGGTAGCTCCGTGACGCTAGACTTTGATTCCGAGCTTCTTCGTGTTTCCGTGGCCGATGCGACCATCGCCATTTCCAGCTTCTTCTACATCCGCGGCGGTTTCGCCTTCGAAAAGGGCCGGGTGCTCTCCATCACTGACGTGGATGATGGGGTGAAGGATGTGAACGTGGTCACCCTCGGGTTGTCCAATGCGTATGTATTTGTGGGAGTCGGCGGCCCGTATTGGACCGACAGCAATGATGATGGGGTGGTGAATGGCGATGATACGCCTATTGTGACGGGTGCGCTCGGCTTGGCTATGGGCGGAGTCGATATTGGCATTGCCTTGTTCCGACCGACCGACACCGCCGACACCGTTTCTTACACCGCGGTTTCCGCGACTGCCGACAGTGCGACGCTAGTGGGCATGGGTGCCTTTGTCACCTTGAGTGCCAAAAATATCACGTTGCAGGCCAATCTCGCCAGTCAGCCAGGGGTTACCACCGCTCCGTTCCCGGCGGTCATCGATTTCACCAAGTTGACGGATGGCAGTTTGTCCGTCGCGACGGGTAACGATCCGGTCACGCTCGACTTTAATTCACGTTTGGTGCGTGCGGTGGTGGGTGATGGCACGTTGGCGATCGGTGAATTTGTCTACGTCCGCGGGGGCTTCGCGTTTGAGCAAGGGCCTTCCTACACCCTCGATGATGCGGGTAGCACGGGACGGGTGGTCAGCGGCATCACCATTGGGGCCTCCAATGTGAATGTGTTTGCCGGCGTGGGCGGACCTTATTGGACCGACAGCAATGGCGATGGAAGTATTACCAGCGCCGATACGCCGGCCGCGGACGGTGCCCTTGGTATCGCCTTGAGCGGAGTCGATGTCGGATTGGCTCTTCTCCGTCCTACGGATCTTTCCGACAACACCCGATACACCGCGCTGAAGGTCTCGGCTGAAACCGCGAGTGTCGTCGGATTCGGTGATCTCGGTCTCACCGTGAAGGGCATTACCATCGAGGTTAACTCAGCGTCTGATTCCGTCGATGCGACTGGGACACCCGACGTGCTTGATTTCACCACGCTCACGGGCGCCAGTTTGGACGTCACCACCGGGGGTGATCCCGTGTCCCTTGATTATGATTCCGACATCATCCGCGTTTCCGTTTCCGATGCGACCTTTGCCATTGGAAAATTCATCTATGTGCGCGGCGGATTTGCGCTGGAATTGCGCGATGCGATCCAAGTAACCGATTTGGCGAGCGAGTCCAAAGAGGTGTCGTTGGTGACCTTTGGTATTTCGAATGCCTATGTTTTCGCCGGAGTTGGCGGCCCTTACTGGACCGATAGCAATGACGATGGCGTGGTAAATGGCGATGACACGCCGATCACGACGGGTGCCATGGGTGTGGCCTTGGGTAACGTGAATGCGGCCATTGCCTTCTTCAAGCCCACCGACGTGAACGACACCGTGACTTACACGGCGCTGAAAGTCGTCGCGGGCTCCGCCGACTTTGTAGGTTTGGAAGGACTGCTTACGCTCTCCGCGAAGGACATCACCGTTTCCGCCAACATCGCCAGTGATTCGGCCAACCCCGATTTCGACCCAACTTCCCTCGATCTCAGTTCGCTTACCGATGGTGGGCTCACGGTCGCCACGGGCAACGAGTCGATCAAGTTGGATTACGATAGCCGACTCCTGCGGGTCGCCATCGGCGATGCCACGATTGCCGTTTCTGAGTTCATCTTTATCCGCGGTGCTTTCGCCATCGAAGCGGGACGGAAGATTGAAGTGACCACTGCGGATGCGACTCCCGTCACCAAGGAGGTCAGCGTTCTCACCTTTGGCACCGATAACGCTTATGTCTTTGCCGGAGTGGGCGGGCCTTATTGGTCCGACAGCAACAACGATGGAAAGATCGACGGAACCGACACGCCTGCCTCGGTAGGTGCAACCGGCGTGGCGTTGGGTGGAGTCCAAGTTGCGCTCGCGCTCTTCAAGCCGACCGACACGGCCGATACCAACAGTTATCTTTCTCTGGCCGCCTCCGCCGACATCGCGACTTTCGTCGGCATTCCTAGCATCGAATTGAGTGCCAAGGGTATCTCGATCGAGGCCAATCAGGTGAAGTCGACCGATTCGACCGCCAAGCCACTCAATCTATCCGGCTTAACAGGCGGTGGCCTCACGGTAGCGACCGGAGGCGATGATGTGCTGCTTGATTTTGCCGATGAGTTACTGAAAGTCGAAATTGCCCACGCGACTTTGTCGGTCTCCGAATTTATCTACATCAGCGGTGGCTTTGCCTTTACCAAGGGCCCGGCGATTACCGTTACCGATACCGCGGATACCCCCGAGGAAATCGAAGTGGTTACCCTCTCGATTGGCGCCTCCGGCGTGAATGTGTTCGCTGGCATTGGTGGCCCCTACTGGACCGACAGCAACAATGACGGCAGGATCGACTCGTCTGATACGCCCGACAGTGATGGGGCAGTCGGCATTGCACTTGGCAATGTGGATCTGGCTCTGACGGTCTTCACCCCGACGGACGTCGCCGATCTGCGGCGATTCACCGCGATGAAGCTTTCCGCCGATTCGGCCGAATTTGTCGGCGTGCCGGAGGAAATATTCACGTTCTCTTTGGAAAATATTGTGGTCTCCTACAACGCTGCGAAGGGCCCTACTGCGACCGATCCGCCCGCGTTGAATCTCACCACATTGACCGACGGTGGATTTACCGTCGCCACGGGAGGCGATCCCGTGTTGCTCGACTTCGACAGCGAGATGTTGAGTGTATCCGCCGATGTTACTCTCGGCATCGCCAATTTCGTGGCGGTCACAGGGACGTTTGCCTTCTCGAAATCGGGTGACGAAATTCAAGTGGTGGCTGAGGGCGTGGAGGCCGGCATCACTTTGGGAGATTTCTCGGTCGGCATCACGGCGGGAACGCTGGCCTTGGTTATTGATGGTCAAGGCGGAATTGCGCTGGAAGCCGGCGGTTCATTCTACCTCACGGGTCTGGATTTCACCGGTATAACGGTAGAATCGATTGCGATTAGTTACAATAATTCGGGAGTCGATTACGCGGCGAATCCACTCGATCTGAACATCAACGGAATCGAAAAGACGCTCTCAGTTGCTCAAGGCACCGCAGTTTCACCGTTTATCGAATTTAAGGTGACCGGTCTCGACTTCACCGTCGCTGACTTGATCAGCGTCAAGGGTGATTTCACCTTCTCCAAGGGACCGAACAGTGACGGCATCCAAGTGGTAAAAGTCGGAGTAACCGGTTTCTCCACCAGTCTCGGTTCGGCAAACGATCCGTTGATCAACGTGACTGCCGGTTCTGGTGCGATGGTGATCAACGACGCGGGTTACATTCTCACGCTGTCCGCTACGGTTACGACTGCGACTGGCCTGGGCATTTCGTTGGGTGATTCGTCCTTCACCTTCACCATGGCCAACGTGTCGCGCGATGTGACCGAGACCATTTCCGTAGGCGGTGAGTCCATTACGTTGGAGGCCTCCGCTGGTTCACTGATCAGTGTGACTGCCGATCCGCTCGCGCTGACCCTTGCCGGCTACACTTTGACCGGTAGCTTCTCCTTCAGCCAAACGACCAATCTGGCGGGGGAAAGTGTGGTTGTGATCTCCGCCGCCAAGATCTCGATTCCTGATTTCGCCGGTCAAGGGGCGGGTGATTCCCCGATCAGCATCACCAATGCCCAGGGATTATTCGTGATTACCCCGGACGGAATTGCCGGGACCTTATCCTTTACGGCAGATCTTGCCATCGGCGTCTTCTCGGCGGGTGCCACACTGATTCTGGAAATCAATCGAACCGATACGGCCATATCCGCCGAAGGTGTATTTGGCAAAGTCGTGTTGGAGGCTGGCATCTACACCCGCATCGTCATCGACGGACTCAAAATCTCTTTCCCAGGGGTTACGATCTCCGGCAACTTTAGTTACAAGACAGCCACCGTTGGCGGCGTGTCCCAGCAAGTAATCGTCGGCACCGAGGTCGAGATCTTTGTCGGCGACGGCACGGTGGGGCTGAAACTCACCGGCGGCAGTGCGATCTTCATCGAGTCCGGTGGTAAGCGCGCAGGTCAGATTACCGGCACGGTCGCCATCGAGGGCATTACCGGGTTTACCCTCGGCGCGACCCTGACTCTCCGTATCAACGAACTTACGACTGCCATTGACCAGTCGGCTGTGCTTTCGGGTGAAACCGTCGCTCTCAAGTTCAGTGCCACGGAAGTCGGCACCGCGACCACGCCTTTCCTTCAATTCGTCGGCACGAATATCAAGCTTTCCATTGCCGACACCATTGAGGTCTACGGCAATCTCGCCTTCACCCGCACTGCCAATAAATTCCAGTTGGGAATCAGTAATGGTTCGGTCTTCGTCGGTTCCGGTCCCTATAAGAATTCAAGTGGTGAACTGAACACCGCGGCCATCGGCGTCTTGGTCAAGGAGATCGAGTTTGGCCTAGTGATGTATACTAACAGCGCTACGCCTAAATATGCTTTCAGTGGCTCCGGCACGTTGGCGTTCGTCGGACTTGCTGGCCTCGATTCGGCGGCCAGTTCAGTCGGCGCGAAATTTGGCCTCGCCCTCAACAAAACGGGAGCGGTGGTCACCGAGTCGATCGCGACCGGTGGTAGCACCCCATTTGCCCTATCGATTACGTCCACCGCGACCACCCCGATCTACCAAGGTGGACTGACCATTAGCGTTGCCAATGCGTTTACCGTCTCGGGCACCTTCAACTTCCAGCGCCAGACCAACGGTGACATCAACGTCAACGTAACGACGGCCTCTCTATTGATCGGCACGGATGGTAAGTATGCTATTTCCGGCACTGCTGCGTTCACCGTCTCATCGACCAATGGCTTTAAACTCACCAGCTGGGCGGTCACCGGGGCCACCATCGCCGGAAACGTCCTTACTTTCAGCAACACTGCCGCACTCCCTGAGGCTGCTGCCCCCGGTGCAGCCATCAGCAGCACCGACTTCACGGTCGGTCCGCTCAGTGTCGCGGGTCCGGGTATCGGGCTGAAGGATTTCAGCTTCAAAGGCGGTATACTTGTCCTCACTATTGAGGTCACGACCGCCAAGATTGCTTTGGCTTTCGGTGGATCTTCCTCCGCCGGTGCTCAGACCTCTTCGGGAGTTAAGGCTGAGCTCACCAACCTCGCCGTCGCGTTTGACGTCTCGGTCGATCTTGGCGACGGTCTCAAAGTTGGGCTTACGGGTAAATGGGCCGTAACCGCTGGTAACCTGCTCATTTCCGTCCCCGGTGTATTTGAGGTCACCGCCACCAACGTCGTCATTGCCTACGATCCCGCTGCCGCCGACAGCCAGGAATTACTCAAGCTCGACACCGCCTCTATCAAGTTCCTCGTCTCGGCTAATGGCGCAGGAAATGCCCCGCTCACCGCCTCTCTCGCTAAACATACCACTGATGCAGGCGTCGAACTGCCGGGACTCTCACTGCGCGGTAACGGTTTCACGATCGGCGAAGCCCGTCTCACTCTCGCAAACCCGTCCGGAAAGATCACTATCGGCGGGGTTATCGAACTCGATGACATCAGCATCGGTGTCACCAATTGGACGGTAAACTTTGATGGCACGGCTTCCCCGGCCTTCGACGGTACCATCTTTATCGCTACCAGTGGGGCCTCATTCTTTCAGGGATCGACGGTATTTTCAGCCCGATTCACCGATGGGTCGGACACCGACACTGATGCCCTCCGTGCCGATCTGACCTTCACCGCTGGCAAAGTGGACGGATTCGTATTTCAGGTCGACTCCTTCAAGATGACCATCGGCACGTTCCTCATTCTGGGTGCCGAACAGTTCAAGCTCGATACGCGCAACGCTAACACCGACAATGCGCTGGCTATTTTTGGCGAAATTAACGCCGAGGTGAAGATTGGCACTGTTCAGCTTGGGGGCTTCGCTCGCAATTTCTACATAACCGGCAACGGTGCCTTCAAAGTCGGCAATCCCGACAACCCGAACGCCAAGTTCGCCGTGGGAATCACCATCGGCGGTGCCAGTGGTGAGAGCTTCAATTGGCCAAAATGGCTGCCTATCCGCATCACAGCCATCGCGCTGGAATGGGCGAACTTCGAAGCAGATGCGGGAGACTTTGATATCATCCTTTCCGCCACCATTGCCCCCGATGCCTTGCCGGGATTCACCCTCACCGGCACGGTCGATGGCATCCGTATCCGCCCGAGTCTACTCGCCGAAGGCAAATTCCCCGTCATCGACATCGCTGGATTTGGGATCACGGCTTCGGGGGCGGCTATCTCCGGCGGCCTCATTGGTGGTATCGTCAAAGTCGGAAAGAACACCGATGGATCCTTTAAGATAATCGACGCCACCGATTCGTCGACCGTGGTCGTGGATCGCGTACTCTACGTCGGTATTCAAGGTGCGATGGAACTCGCGGGGGCATCTGGCTTCGGAGTGCAGCTCGCGTTCAGCGAACTCGGCCCGTTGGGCATGACTATTCAGGCCTCCACGCCGACCGGTATCATCATTATCCCGCAAATAGGGTTGGCCATTAACGACTTCGTCGCCGGGGTGGAATTTTTCAAGACCCTGCCTTCGATTGACGAGCCTTTCGAGTTACGCGATCCCGCCTTTGATGTCAGTGCGGTTGCCGGCGATGCGGGTGCGTGGCTGGCGGCAGTCAAACTACAGGTGTTTAATCAATATGTTGCTATCCAAGCAAACCCGGCGCTGGGAGGCTTCGGCGCGGCGTTTTCATCGCCTATGTTGATCAAAGGAAGTGCCAAGATCTACAGTGTGTTTACCTCCAAAACGACCTTCAATGGGCAGGTCGATATCATCATCAGCACCGACGGTAAGATATTGATCAAAGGGCAACTTAACTTCGCGGCGGACCTCATCAGTGTATCCGCCAAGCTTTACGCCGACTTCTCTAACATCGCCAACGGCGAGGCCACCATTCTGTTCCTGGCCGATATCCCCGATCAGGTGAATCTCCTCAGTGTCGATGGCAAATTCAAGATGGGCTTCAGGAACGATGCGGGCGAAGAAGTGGCCATCCCGGTCGTGCCGGCCAGTGCCTTCAGTACGTCCGCAGTGCCCACGGCCACGTTGGTCAGCCCTTCCACGTCCGGCGTTAGCGTGTCCACCTACAACTTGTCGAAGGACAATAATGGCACCACTACCGATGCGACCGACGATTTCTATTTCATCGACATCGTTTACCAGCCCGGGGCGCTTGGCACCCTTAACTACGACACGATTCTGGATACCGGCCAGGAGTTTACGCTCACGCTAACCAAGGCGGACGGCACAACGACTACGATCGCAGTCAATGGCAAACCCGTCCCAATCGAGACCGGTTTCAATGCTAGCGGTGTGCCGACTTTCACCGCCGTGACCGGCACGTCCGATGCCGACACCATTGCCAACGCCAAGAATAAGAATGTTACCCGCTTCCGCTACAAGATAACCGAAGCGAGCTTCACTTGGTCGCCGGGCACGCTGTCAGTTGCCTTTGCAGCCGGTTCTTTTGCCCAGATTACGGCCAGTTCCAACAACGATGTCCGCATATTCAAGGATACCGATGGTAAACATTACATCGACATCAACCTGAGTGCCTCTTCGACCGCTGCGCTCGACTACGCCAGTATTCTAACCTCCGGACAGGAGTTTTCCACCACCTACGAAAATGCAGTCGGCGATAACCTGCGACTCACCCTCAATGGCACCCCTCAAGGGCTCACCGTTAGCGGATCCGGCGATGACCGGACTTACGCCTTGGTGACAGTGGGCAGTGGAGAGGTGGCCGCCACGGTGTTCAAGGCCGCGGGGGTTCAATGGTTCCGCTACGAGATCACCGCTTTGGCTAATCTTACTGATTCCAGCAAGACTCCCGTGGCAGCCACCGACCTCGCTGCTGGCACCCTGACCGTAACGTTGGCCAATGGCTCTATCCTGGAGGTTGCCGTAGGGGCGACTAAGCCAGGTGAAAATGCCGCCCAGACCCTCACCTCCCGCATCGAGGGTCCGACCGTTGCGCTCTCCACGCTTGGTGCAGGGGGAGCTATTCCCATTAAGACGCTCAATGCTCAGGGCTACATTGACCTTACCTTCTCCCCTAGTGCGACCACTGCACTTATTGGCGCTGCCACGGGTCCAACCCTCACGCTTGCTGGCACCGGCGTGGGTGCGGCGGTGCTGACCGCTGCAGGCGTTGGCACTCGTCAGCTCGGTACCGCCAAGCCCTTCGACGGCACGGCCATCACTACTACCGACAACACGATCACTCTAACGAGTCACGGCCTCGTCAATGGTCAGCAGGTCAACTTTGCCGCCGCTGATGCTACTTACTCGGTGCTTTCCGGCACTTTCTACGTTCGAGACGTGACGGCTAATTCGTTCAAAATCACCACTACCGTCGATGGAACTGCTATCACCCTTTCCGCGGCCACCGCGACCGACAAGTTCACTGTCACGGCCTACTCCAATGTTTACCGTTACGCTTTCACCGGAGCCTTTGAACCTGGGGCGGTCATTTTGTCCATCGCGGCCAATGCCTTCACGGATTCAACGGGAGCCGCCAATCTTGTCCAAACGATCTCCACCTTGATTGATGGCAGCACCGCCACCGTCGTCGATTTAGTTCCCGGTTCCATCATCGGTCTCACCCTGTTCGAGGACAAGACTTACCTCGACGTCACCTTCGGCGCGGGCACCGGCGTCGGCGTCACGGACGAGTCGATCACCGATACCGATCCCGAGTTTATTCTCACCTTCGCTGATGGCACTGCGCTCGCCGTCGATGGTGCCGCCACCCGTGCCCCGGTGTTTGAAAAGGTCCCCCTCTACACGGGCATCGACGCCGCTACCGACACGATTACGCTGGCCGCCCACGGGTTGGCGAACGGTTCCCTCATCACCTTCAGCTCCGTCGGGACCTATGGGGTCGCCAATGGAGTTTACTACGTGAAGGTGATCGATTCGGGCAAGTTCCAGCTCCGCGCCACCGCCGATGGTGATGTGGTGGACCTTACCGCTGCCGCCGCGACCGATGCATTCAAGATCACCCTGCTCAGCACCGATACCTACCGCTATACTTTCACCGGTAACATTAAACTCGGCACCGCCAACATCACCTTCGTGGCTGGTTCATTCGCGGACGAGAACGGCACCGCCAATCTAGCCAGTGTCGTTGCGGTCACCTTCGCCCAGCCGACGGCCAAGTTGTCCAATATCAACAATGGCGGTGGCACCGATACGGAGACTATCAACACGACGAGCTACTTCGATATCGACTTCTCCGCCGCCCTCGCAAACGGCACCATCGACGCGAGCACCATCACCGCGTCCGACCTCGCGCTGGCGGTTTCCAAGATCCAGACCGTCACTTTTGCCGGTTCGGCATTCACCGGTGATGTGCTTTCCTTCTACACGGTCTCGGCCACCGATTTCAATGGGACCAACAACACCCTTGCAATCACGGCTCACGGGTTTGTCGCCAACACCAAGATTCGTCTCACCAACCTCCCTGATCCCGACCTAGTGTCCGCCACGGTCGCCTTCCCCACGGGTCTCAGTGCGACCGACTACTACGTGATCGTGGTGGATGCCAACACGATCAAATTGTCCGCAACCTCGGGCGGCTCGGCCATCGTCTTCACGACCGGCGGCCTCAAGGCCACCACTAGTTTCCAGGTGCGCCAACAACCGTCCGCCGCGAGTGGCAGTTCCATCAGCATTACCGCTCATGGTCTCACCGCTGGCGCTTTAGTCACCCTAGGTGAGGTGACGTTAGGCACGCTGCCCTCCGGCCTGATTGTGGGTGATTACTACGTCAAGGTGGTCGATGCCAATACCATCCAGCTTGCGCTCACTTCCGGCGGCGACGTGGTGAGCTTTACCACCAGCACCTCGAGTGCAGCCGCCTCTTTCACTCTTGTCACCCGCAGCGCGATTACTACCGGGCTGCCAACCATCACCAGTGTAGCCCGGGTCCAGAAAGACAGTGTCGATACCAACACGTGGCGCTTCACTTTCACCGGGGACTTCAGTGTCGCCGATCTCGCCACCCGCCTCGAGGTCCGCCTCACCATGGTCGAAGGAGCTTGGAAGGACACCGCCGGCAACAAGTCCGCTGCATTCACCGCCAGCTTCACGCTGCGCAAGCCCGCCACTACGTTCTACATGAGCCTCAGCGGGGGTATGACCTTAAATGCGGCCGGTCTTACCGCGGAGCCGATCCTCGATATTCGCGGTAACGTTCTGCTCGAGATCACCGAGGTGAACGGGGGTAAGAAGATCCAGCTCACCTTCAACGGCACCTTCAAGGTCATCTATCTTGGTAACCTCGGATCCGTGGCCGGTGTTTTCGTCCTCGACACTTCCACGGCCACCGCAAGCGACGCGCTCACCGTGCGCGAACTGCTAGCTGATATGGGAGTGCCGGTTCCAGCTGCTCCCGCCACGGGAACGGATGTTTACGCGACCGCCTTGCCGCGACTCTGGGGTGCCATCGGTCTCGAGACCAACCTGGCGTTCCTCAAAAACATTGGCGTCGACATCAAGATTGCCGGCACGTTCCAGATCAACACGACGAAGACCGACAAAACCGTCACCTTGAAACTTGAGGGAATACCGGGTGACCAATTCGCCACCATCGATGCCACTACGGATGCGATCTCCCAGCTCAACAATGGCACGATCGAAACGACCGTTCTCGCTCTCTTTACTGGCATGAATAGTCTCGGTGCCACCTACAACGTTTACGAAATTATCAATGACACGCTTTGGCGCATCGTCGACACGGTTTCCAAGAAACAGTACTTTATCGAACTCAACCAGACCGGTGGCATGTCCAGCACTGGAGCTGCCGCCAAGTGGGTGTTCAACCTGCGCAACGATAACCAAACGATTACGCTGCAGGCGAAGACCTTGCTCATTGCGGCCTACGCTTACGCCAAATTTACCATTGATGGCACCGAGCTCTTTAACATTAGTGCCGCGTTCGCCTTTAAACTCACCACTTCAAGTGTCGAGTTCTTTGCCGACGGCCATATCCGTATCGGCCCGAACGGCTCCGAGATTCTCGAGGCCCGCGTGCAGGCTCTCCTCATCGCCGATTCCACCGGCATGGTCGGAAAATTCAAGTTGGGCGCCAACCTCAACGTGCCCGGCATCGCGATCGGCGGATCGATCGACATGCTCATCAACACCCGCGGTGTGGATGTCACCTACTCGGTGCCGCTGTTCCTGCGCACCGCCGTGGGTTACAGTGAGGTGGTCATCTCCGGGACCCCACAAATGCTTAACCTCAAACCGGCGGTATTACCTACAGGTGATGACGGTTCGAGTTACTTCGACCCGGTCACCGACGGCGGCGATGTCACCAAATCGGCTCTGCGAGCTAATCCTCTCAAGACTCCTGGTGCCTACGTGGCCATTGGGGCCGTCGCGTCGGCCAAGCTGTTCGATGTCCTCACCTTTGACGGAATTTTCTTCCTCTCCATTGATTCAACTGGCGTCGAGATGCAGGCGGCCTTCAAAACGGAATACAAAACGCCTATAGGCGATCAGGTCCTGTTTGAACTTAAGGGCTCTCTTTCGGTGATCATTGATGGTGACGGCGTCTACGGTCGCGCTGCGCTCACCTTGGTCGATGCGTCCAAGCCCATGATCCCCGGCTGGAAGTGGACTGACGCCAACTTTGCACTGGAGATCAACACCGCCACGGTTTCGAAGACATTCAATTCCATTGTATTCGATTCGGCCACGGGGGTGGCCTCCAATCAGGACGTCACGCTTCAGGGGCTCTATTTCCGTCTGAAGGTCGGAGGCACCTTGGCGTTCGTGACCTCAATCGGAGACGCCGTCGCACTCACGGGCAGTTTCACTTTCACGATCGCCGGCTCGGGGGCCAACAAGTATGTGGAAATGTTCGCCAACGCCAAGGCCTACGTTGCCACTGTCGAGGTGGGTTCAGCTTCCGGTGGCTTCCGGATAGGGGTTGTAGGCACCACCCCTTACATCGCCGCATTTGTGCAGATCCAAGTCGGGGTAGGGGCCAGCGCTGACGCCACCCCACCAAGCGGGTCGCAGGAACTTTCGGGCACCGGGTTCGAAATCAAGTTTAAGCTGGCTTTCTATATCAACACCAGCATCACCGCGCAGGTGATTGATGGCATTACCTTAAATGCGAATGAGATCAAGGTTTCCGCCTCGGGATACATCCAGTTCAATATCTCTGGCGTCGCCGGGTTCCGCATTGAGGGAGAGATGACCATGACCGCCAACGCCAATGGCTTCGAGGTCGGCGTGTCGGGGGCATTCAAGGCGCAAATTGGAGGTAAGGAAATCTTCAGCGCCGGCGCTTCCGGTGCGTTGTCCGTCATCACCACCGGATCCGTCCCAGTTATCGCTGGTTTCCTCGAAATCAACCTGAGCGCTGGCTCGGTCATCGGGGGTAACGGCTTCGGGTTTGACGCTACTTTCTACTTTGCCGTCAACACGACTGGTGTGGCAAAAACCTATACATTCCAAAGTTCTTCCAAGACGCTTGAAGCTGGTATCTATGCCAGAGTCTACGTCACCGGAGCACTGTGGATCGGGACAGCCAGCACCGGCTTCAAACTTAGTGCGGGCATCTATCTCGAAATGGGATCCAACGGACTGATTGTGTCCGTAAATGCTACGCTCGCACTCCAGGTGGCGAGTTCGTCGATTGTCAACCTCTCTGCGGTGGGAGCCCTGCTGATCAACGCCGAAGGGATTGCGGCTAAGATATCCGTCTCCATTGGTGCCGGGGTGAGCGGCCTCTTCACCCTGTCGGGTAGTGCCACGCTGGAGGTCAATACCACGGGCTCAGCCATCAGCACCATCGGTCTCGTTACCGTAAACCTCCCGGCGGGCCCTTACTTTAAACTGAGCATATCCGGCAGTATCACCCTCCTCAGTTTCTTGTCCCTCAACGGCACTGTTACCTTCGTATTCAGCGGCGACGCACTCACCCTCGCCTTCAACGCGACCGCCAATCTCGACCCGCTCGGTTCACTCGCCGCCACGGGGTCACTCACGGTCACTAGCTCTGGATTGTATGGTGGTCTTTCACTCGCTGGTTCGCTCGGCTTCGGTGGGGTAGTTTCCCTGTCGGGTCAGTTCCTACTCGCCGTGAACACGACCGGCTCAGCCAAGAATATTACTCTCCTCGATATCGACAACACTGATGGGTCCGTCGTTGGGACCAAGAGCGAGTCGGTTGCCGGCAGTACCATCATGGTTCAATTTGGGGGATCCTTTAGCGTCGGACCCTTCAGCATCAAGGGCGGGGCGATGATGACGATGAGCGCCACCGGGTTTGCGATCAGCTTTGCTGCCGCCATCGATCTCTCTCTTTTCGGCACCCTTTCAGTCAACGGCAGCGCCGAAGTCGGCACCGATGCTAACGGAGCTTACTTCGCCATGAGCCTCGGCCTCGGTGCCAATGCCCTCGGGTTTGGTCTCATCCAAGTCTTGGGCACTTTTACCCTAAATCTCGATACCCGCACGAGCTCCTTCGAAGTCGCCATTGCGATGAAACTCAAGATCTGGGTCTTCGAGGTGAGTGGAGCCGCCTCGATCACGGTTCAAAACGGTATATTCGAAATCGCCATCAGTAATTTCGGGATGAATTTCTTTAATGTCATCAATGTCAATCTGAGCGGTTATGTGCGTTCCAATGGCGAATTCGAGTTTACGGCGAGTGCCGGGGTTCGTTTGACCTTCGGGCCGGTTTATTTCTTCGCCAACTTTAGTCTTACCCTCGCGAACTGGGGCTTCAGTGCCTCCGGCCGTGCCGGAGCTGGGGTGTACATCGACTTCGGCCTCTTCGAAATCGATATCAATATCAGTTTTGGCTTCACACTCAGCTTCAATATCCAGAAGGGCGAAGCGACCTTCTCCTTTAACATCTGGAAATTCAGCTTCGATATTACTTGGACCTTTGGCGCTCCGCCAATCCTCGCGACGAAGATCGGATCGACCCTACGCCTCAACGTCGGAGTGGACGCGCGCAATCGCGGAGGCAGCTTTACCAACGACGGGAACGAAAGCTTTACCGTCACGCACCTGGGTGGATCGAAGGGTAACGAAACCGTTCGCGTCGCCGGCCTCGGCTACGAACAAGATTTTGGCGGCATTTCCAAGATCTTGGTAAACGACGCTGGTTTGGGCGATGACTCTATCACCGTGGCCTACGGGGTTCTAGCCGACGTCGAGATGAACGGCGGTGTCGGTAATGATGACCTGTTATCGTTCTCCTCCGGCACCACCATTTTACGGGGTGGCGACGGCAACGACACCCTTACGGCTGGCAATGGTAGCGCCACGTTGTGGGGCGGGGCGGGTAGCGACAAGTTGATCGGTGGACCGGGTAACGACCTGCTTTATGGGGAAGCTGGGGCGGATATCCTCTACGGTGGCGGCGGTGCCGACCGCTTGGAAGGTGGCACGGCCAACGATAAATTGTTCGGTGGCTCAGGCAACGACACCTACGTCTTCATCGGCGATTTTGGGGTCGATGAACTCGACGATTCCAAATACATCGAATCAAGTCAGAGCGGAGACACTGTCATCACTGGCACGCACAACGATCTGGGTGACGTGGTCGATCTCTCTGGCATCGGGGGTTCCGTCACCTTTGACTTCACCACTTCCAGTTATAAAGCGACCTTCGGTAGTAACACGATTACCGCCGCCAGCCGCAATCTGGAGATCTGGATCGGTGGGAGCGCGTCCGATGGCTACAATGTGTCTTCCACGGCAGCCAACGACATCACCCTAAGAGGCACGGCTTCCGACGACACCTACAACGTCACCCTAGGTGGCCTAAGCGGGGCAGTGGTGATCGACGACGCGGCCAGCTCGACCAATGTGGATGTGCTTAACGTCACCTCCTCCCTGACCACCGACCTTCAGGTCTCGGACAGCACAACTCGCGCGAAGATCACTCAGAGCGGCGACGAGGTTCGCTTCGACTCCGGCTACAACAACGTTGAGACGATCAACATTGTCGCCAATAGTGCCAAAGTCGTCATCAACGATGGCGGAACTGCCGGCACCGAGATGATCGGTCTGCGCAAGGATTTCACCATCAAAGCGGCCACCATCGAGTGGAGCGGCCTTGTTCATGCTGGTCGCATTGATTTTGATTCGGCTTCCACGCTCACCGTCAATTACGACCTGGTCACTCGCGACAACGGCAATATCCGGCTGCACAATTCTGCCGGTAACATCCATCTCAACGCCGGCATTTATATCGCCTCTGACAGCGGTCTGGTCGGCAATGGTAATGGCACGGTCACGCTTCTCTCTGATCTCGGCGCGATCACCACCAGTGGCCGTGGCTGGAATATCGGTGATACCCTCGGTGGTGGTGGATTCGACAAGTGGCTTGATTGGGCACTCCGCTTCTCAAAATACACTCAAGCTTCCGTCGATGTTTCGACTGGCAAGGTGGTTCAAGCGGGGGCCTTCATCTGGGAGGAAACCCTCTACCGCTCAAACGGCACGGTGCTCCGCGCAGCCCAAGGAGCTTTTATTCAGGCTGATAGCGGCACCCTCACGATGTCGGCTGCCCTCGGAGTTGGCCAAGCGGTCACGGGGTCCCAGATCTCGCCGCTGTCCATCTTCATCGATGTGGACAAACTTTCGGTGAATACACCTGCAGATAAGACCAGTCACGTCATTGAAATTGATGACGTCACTAACGTGGCGACCTCCATTTCTGGGCAGATTGTGCTCATTAGTCTTCTCGGAGCGCAGACGGTTAGCCAACCGATCAACACCACCACGGAGGTTGTCCTCTCAGGCAATACGCTGAACATCAATCAGGTCGTTAAGAGTAGTAATAATATCTACGTTTATCCAACCAACCGATCGCTGGCTTTTGTTATTCTGCCGACAACGTCGACCCTAGGTTCGGTCCCTGAAGGAACCGGTGGATTGATCCTTACGCAGTCTGAGATCAACAATCTCCAGTCCGGTAACGTTATTTACCTCGGATCGGATGAACTCCTCACCCGAATCTTCCTCGGAGACCGCACGCTAACGCCGGTGGTATTGCCTGGGTTGAACACGGTGCTGCGAGGAGACACGGTGCACGTGTTGTCGCCATTGGAAGTGCAAAATTTGTATGTGATAGGGGATGGATCGACGACGACGCTCTCGGCGAGCGTGAGTGGGTTATCGCAAACGATCAACGACACGTTGGAAGTGGACGGGAGGCACTCGATGACGGCGACCGCAGGGAGCATCATTATTGGTAACCCCGGCGGTCAGATTGATGGCAACGCAGCGGGAGGAGCGGACAGCCTAACGCTGACGGCGACGGGCACGATTACGGTGGCAAACGGAGTGGGGCAAAACAAAGCGCTGCAAAACCTGACGCTCAACGCCGGCGGAGCGATCGACATAGGAGGAGCGGTGACGCTGACTGGCAGTCTGACGGTGACCGACGGAACGACGGTGCGCTTCCGCGGAGGAGTGACGATAGGCGGAGACCTGACGATTACCGAGGCGAGCGACATCGTGTTCGACGGCCCCGTAACGGTGACGGGCAACCTGACGATCGCCAAAGCAGCGAGTATCAACTTTAGCGGCAACACGGCGGTGGGCGGCAACGTGACGATCGGCAGCAGCGCAGCCTACGGGAACATCGCCTCGGTGACCTTTGCAAATAACGGGCGGTTCGACTTTGGCGGAAACGCCTCGATGCACGTGAGCGGCAACATTACCTTTGGCAACGCGGTCGGGGGCCTCGGCGGCGCGTACGAGCCCGACAGCCTGACGCTGGGCACCAACGCGACGCTGACCTTTAATAGTAACGTGAGCCTCGGAGCGACCACGCCGATGACCGTCGACCAAGCGGCCGCGGTGAATGTGGCCGGCTCGCTGACGGCCGGAGCGGTGGTGATGAACAACGTGGCGGGCAACCTGATCATGGACGCGACCAACACGGTGGCCTCCCTGGACATCACCTCGACCGGCAGTGGCTCCTCGACGTTTATTCGCCTCAACACGCTCGAAGTCGGTTCCGGCAACGCCATTATCACGGCGAACCAAATCAATCTGCTCGGCACGATTGCCGATACCGGGGCGCAATCGACGCTGACGATCAAACCCTTCACGGCGTCGCGCCCAATGGTGATTGGCAACTCGCCGCCCTCGGCGACGACGCCGACGCTCAATAACCGCCTGGACCTCTCGGCGACTGAAATCGGCCTGATTTTGCCCGGCTTCTCGGTGGTCAACCTCGGTGACGCCGCGGCGGGCACCGGCACGGTTTACCTCGGATTTATGGGCTCGCAGATTGCGACCGGAGAATACTTCAACAAAACGCAGATTTTTGGTGGAGACATCAACGTGACGCGTGACCACGACATTAACGCGACGGTGTCGGAAATCCGGCTCGTGGCGCGCACCGGTGATATCAATGTGAATGCGCGCATGGGCTACGCGGAGAACAACACCTCGTCGGACCGCAACCCGTGGATCCGGATGGAAGCGGCGGCGAACATTAACATTAACGCGGGAGTCTACGCGCTGGACCGCGTGTCGCTCACGGCCGGCCAAGGCACCGGCACCGGCACGATTACGGTGGCCACGACCGGCTTTATTTACACGACCGATGGCACGGGTGGTCACCAACGCATCGAACTGGCCGCCGGCCTGACTAGCGGTAATATCAACCTCAACGCAGCGAGCGCGGAAGCGGCGATCCTGAGTGCGACCGGGGCGACCTCCTCGATCGTGTTACTCGCCCGAGGCGGCGCGATCACCCAAACCGACGGCCGCCTGGTCTCCGATCTCTTTACGAGCCAAAGCAGTAATGCGACCACGGTGCGCACCACGGTGGCGCGAGTGGGGGAGGCCACCCTTGCAGGCGAAATCTTCGCTGACTCGACGGCGCGTCCGATCGACGGAGCGCAAGTGACCGGCACGGGCACCTATACTCAGGTAGAAACCGACGCGGTGCAAATTGACCAAGTGACCACGACCAGTGGCGAGGTCGCGATCACCACGACCGGAGCGGGCACCATCACTATTGACGCGATCAACTCGACCTCGGGCAACGTGACCCTCACGGCCGACGGGGCGATTGCCGACTTTACGCCCGTAGCCGACACCCAGTCGAACGTCACGACCACCGGCCTACTGACCGTGACCGCGAAGACCGGCGTGGGTGGCACTGGCTTAGCCGACCTCGATATTAGCGTCGGCTCGGTGCAAGGCACCAACGCCACCTCCGGGGACATCGTGCTCCAAGATCCTAACGGCCTGATCATCTCCGGGGCGCTCGCGACCCTGGCCGGCAACGGCAACATCGTGGTCACCGTCGATACCAGCAGCCTCACGGTGAATGCCAACGTGACCGCGCACGGCACCGGTAACATCACTCTTATCGCGAGCACCGGCACGCTGACTCAAGCGGCCGCGACCACGATCAGCTCGACCACCGGCAACCTCTCGCTCGACGGTAACAGCGTGAACCAGTCGGGCGCTCTTGCGACCACTGGCACCGGCACGACCAACGTCGTGTCCGACGTCGGTGCCATCACCATGGCCGATGGCGCGACCACCACCGGCGAAACCGGCTCCATCACTTATACCGCGGCGACCCACATCGCGATTGCCCAAATCACCGCCACCACCGGTGACCTCACCCTCACGGCCACGGCCGGATCGATTACCGATAACACCGCGGCCGAAACGGCCAACCTGACCACGACCGCTCAGACCACGCTCACCGCCAACACCGGCATCGGAGCGACCGGCGCCGCGGACATCGACACCACGATCAATACCCTGACGGCGACTAATAAAACCTCGGGTAATATCTATATCCAAGAAACCGACTCGCTCACGATCAACGGCCCGGGCGTGCGCACCCTGGCGGGCAACGGTAAGATCGACCTCGACGTCGACGCCGGCTTCCTCACCGCCGATGCGGTCATCACCGCGCACGGCTCGGGCACGATCAATCTTAACGCCGACGCCGGCCCGCTGACGACCAACGCGAATGTCAGCTCCAGCTCCGGCGCGATCACCCTCGCGGCCGACACCATGGCACAAAACGCCGACGTGAGCACCACGACTGGGGCAGTCAATTACACCGCCGACGTGGCTGGCATCACCATGGCCGACGGCACGACCACCTCGACCACGACCGGCGCGGTGACCTACACGGCGGCGACCAACATTGCGCTCTCTGCCATCACCGCGACCACCGGTGACCTCACGCTCACGGCCACGGCCGGATCGGTCACCGATAACACCGCGGCTGAAACGGCCAACCTGACCACGACCGGTCAGACCACGCTCACTGCGGCCACCGGTATTGGTGGAGCCGCCGCGGCCGACATCGACACCACGATCAACACGCTGACGGCGACCAACACCACGTCCGGTGACATCGTCATTCACGAAACCGACACGCTCGTTATCAACGGCACGGGAGTGCGGACCCTCGCCGGAGACGGCCTGATCAACATCGACGTGGATGCCGGCTTCTTTACCGCCGATGCGGTGGTCACCGCCCACGGCACCGGCACGGTGACGCTCAATGCCGACGCCGGCACGCTGACGACCAACGCGAATATTAGCTCGACGACCGGAGCGATCACGCTGACCTCCGACACGTTAGCGCAAAACGCGAACATCACGACCGGCGGCACCGGCACGATCGGTGCGACGACCGACGTGGCCGGCATTACCATGGCCGATGGCACCACGACCACGACCGATACCGGTATCATCACTTACACCGCTGCGACCCATGTGGCGCTCTCCCGGCTCATCAGCACCTCGGGTAACCTCAACGTGACCGCCACGGCGGGTGCGATCACCGACAACACCGCGCTCGAAACGGCCAACCTCACCACCACCGGCCTGGCCACCTTGAACTCGGCGACCGGCATGGGCGGCACCGGCGCAGCCGACATCGATACGGCGCTCGGATCGATCACCGCGCTCAACACCACCACCGGTGGCATCGTCATCGAAGAAGCCGACGCGCTGACCATCGTGGCTGGCGGCATCGTCAACCAATCCAGCGGCTCGCCCATTATCGTCTCCTCGCTCGCCGGGACCTTCACGGTTGAAGGACCGATCACCACGACCGGCGCCGGCCGCATCCGCCTCAGCGTGGCCGGGGCGACCTCCGATATCGTCACCTCCGCCGCGATCAGCTCGGGCACCGGCTCGATTACTTTACTCGCCGCCCGCCATGTGACGCTCAACGCAGCGACCTCCGTGGCCACCACTGGCACCGGCACGATCGACGTCGAAGGCACGGCCGGCTCGATCATCTTTGCCGACAACGTCGCGGTGACCACCGCTGGCGGCAACATCCGCTTACTCGCGCAAGTTGACGTGAGCCTCTCGGGCATCAACGCCGCCGCTGGCAGCGTGACGGTGACCGCGACCACCGGCTCGATCAACGACGCCGGAGCCACCCTCACCGACATCACCGCGGCCAACCTGCGGATGAAAGCAGCCATCGGCATTGGATCGGCCGATCCGATTGACACCGACATCGCCATCCTCGCGGCCGCTGCGACCAGTGGCGGCGTGCGCATCCGTGAAAAAGATGACCTGACGATCGGCACCGTCGCCATCATCACGGTCAACCGGGTGTCCCTGGCCAATACCATCGCCAATGCCAGCGACGCCGCGGCGACCTCCGACGTGAGCACGACGACCGGCAATCTGGAACTGACCGCGGTAGCCGGATCGATTACTCTGACCGACGGCGTGGATGCCGACGGCCGCGCGCTCGAAACCACCACGGGCAACGTCATCCTCGACGCGGCCAATAACATCACCTTTGAAGCCGCGATCGAAAGCACCGCTGGCGGCAACCTCACGCTGAGCGCCCAAACCGGCGCCATCATCGACAACACCGCGGCCGAAGCGGCCCTGCTGATCACCACGGCCGATGCGACACTCACCGCGGCGACCGGCATCGGTGGCGCCAACGCCGCCGACATCGATTCGACGGTCGGGCGGGTGACGCTCACCAACACGACCTCCGGTGGCATCTTCTTGCACGAAACCGCGACGCTCACCCTGCTCGGCGCGCAGACCCAAGCCGGCAACGGTCCGATCTCCATCCTCGTGGATGCCGGTGATCTGACGGTAGACGGCGCGGTGACCGCGCACGGATCCGGTAATGTTTACGAACGCGCCGCCGCCGGTAACGTTACCCTTAATGCGGACCACACCTCGACTAGCGGCCACCTCACGATCCTCGCTTCGGCTACCCTGAGCCTCGACGCGGACCTCGCCACCGGGAGCACCGGCACGGTCGATCTGGAAGCCAACCTCATCACCGCGACGGCGACTGCCGATGTGACCACGGCCGACGGCGATATCCGCTTACTCTCGGCCACCCACATTATCCTCGGCGGGGTGCTCACCACCAATTTAGAGATCTCGCTGACCGCGACCGCTGGATCGATCACCGACGTCGATGCGGATAATAGCGTCGACCTCGTCGCCACCGGCCTCCGGATGGTGGCGGGTCTTGGCGCCGGTGAAAGCAACAACCACCTTGAGTCGACCGTCACCACGCTGAGCGCTCGCGCGACCAGCGCAGGCCTCTTCCTCACCGAAACCGATGCGCTCATCATAGATGATGTGGTCGCGACGGTGCAAAAGGTAGCCGTCGACGCGACGACTGCTCCCGTCACGGATGCCACTCAATCGGATCTGATCACGAGCGCCGGTAACGGCAGCATCGTCATCGTGACTGGCGGGGACCTGACGGTGAATGACGGCACGGCTGCGACCGATAACACGGGCGTCTCGGCGCATGGCACCGGCAACGTCTTACTCTCCACGACGGGCACAATTACCAGCAACGCCGACCTGAACAGCGGCACCGGCCACATCACGTTGGTCGCCTCCGATAGCATCACCTTGACCGCCACGGCCGATGCGCGCACGGCAGGCGCCGGCACGATTAACCTCGAAGCGACGACCGGCTCGATTACGCAGGCCGATGACAGCCGGATCGAAACGGCGAACGGCGATGTGCGCCTCCTTGCTGCCATCAACATTATCCTGGGCGGTATCACGACTAACGTGAATGCGTCACTCACGGCGACGACCGGATCGATCACCGACGCCGGTTCGGCCTTCGGTGGCGAAGACGTGATTGCGGCCGGCCTGCGGATGGTGGCTGGCATCGGCATCGGTCAACCCGCTGATCACCTCGAAACGAAGATCACGACTTTGACGACCCGCGCGACCAGCGGCGGCACCTTTATTACGGAAACCGACGCCCTGCTCATCGATGATGTGGCGGTGACGATCCAGCAGGTCGCGAC
>Ga0209491_10000805_pt1 | contig 62999 bp, 42 predicted proteins | sample BON02_FD_187213 | JGI IMG/M metagenome (GOLD analysis project Ga0209491, IMG submission 187213) | Freshwater microbial communities from Lake Bonney liftoff mats and glacier meltwater in Antarctica - BON-02 (SPAdes) (version 2) | ecosystem: Environmental > Aquatic > Freshwater > Ice > Glacier... | reverse complement strand
CGGCTCATCACGGTTCAGCTGTTCGCTGAATTTCGATGCCGCGACTGTTCCATGAATCGACCTGAAGCCTGAGCCATGATGGTTCAGCGGTCGAATGTTTCGATCTTCCCGCTCAGAAGGAATCCTGATCGTGCTGCCTGACAAACGTCTGAAAATCTAAAACCGGTTGACTGAAAGAATTATTCGGTCATCCGGTTTTTTGTTTTTTGCGATTGTGGTTAGTAGAGGAAATGTTCCGCCGGCTCGGGTCTTGATCGGTGAACTTGCTGATGACGAAGGGGACTGAATTTCAAATTTCAAATCGAAGCGAATGAATCCTCTTCAGCCCTCTGTCACTCACCGCCGCCTCCAGCCAAGGATGGTGGTCTGTGTGACCATAGTATGACTTCAGCCGCCGGGCCTGATCAGCCCCGCGGCTGGTGGCTCAGGCTGCACCATCTGAATAGTCCGCGCACAACACCTCAGCATGCTGAAGAACAGTCTTCACCGCTTCGTCCTGAAGCCACTGGCGGATCAGAACGAACTCATCCGCCGCAAGACTCAGGCGGAAACTACTCTCCCCAGCTGCAGAGACACCTGCTCCCCAGACCCACCCTGCGACGTCATGAAAAGCAGAACAGTTCTTGACAACACCCCGCTCACTGGCGACACCACCGTCAGCAGAGAATTCGACACCGTCGCCGCAGGAGTCGGCCGGAGCTTCTCGTACTTGCACAACGTAACCCAAAGGGTTTGACACTGTCTTCACCACAACCCCATACTGGCCGAACGACAAACTCGCCAGCTTCACACCCAGATCCGCCGGAGTGCTGTACCGCCCAAGTTCCTGCAACCGTGCATCTCTGACAATCAACGTCATCCGCTGATTGCCAGCAACCGCCGCGATCCCGTCCACCACCGTTCTCGCCTGCGCCGGCAAATCCGCAACATTCAATGACTTGACCGTCAGAACATTCTGACTGAGCATCCCATTCAGGCTTCGAGACCTCACAGCAAACTGAAACCGTCCGACAGGCAGATTCTTCGGCAGATTGTAGAACGCCGCAGCCGTCGTCCCGCGATGAACAATAGTCCCATCGATCCTTCGGATGAGCACACCATATCCCACAGACGCACCGGAAACGCTGGCCCAGGTCACTCGATCACCACGACCCACAAGAGCTTGCGGAATCACCAGGTTCGTCACCACGCCCAGCTTGACGTTGATCACCTTCGCGATCGACCACGCTCCCTCGGCAGTTCCATTCAGAGCTCTCACTTGCAATCGATACATGCCAAAGGCAAGTCCATTCACGATCGAGTACGACGTGCCCGAGATGCGAAGTGTTCTCGTCACCAATCGCGTCTCATCCGTCAGAGCCAGCTCATATCTGGTTGCACCGGCCACCGGTTGCCATGCGATGGATCCCGCAACGCGATTGGCCGACAATCCGCTGGTGGTGGCTGGCGTGACTTTGGCAAGTGGCTGGACCGTGAACGTGCGAGCCACCGTCGAACTGCTTATGGAGGCTGGGACTCCTACGACCTACGACCTACGACCTACGACCTGCACCCTGCACCCTGCACCCTGCAACCTGCAACCTGCAACCTGCAACGTCACTTGATAACGACCGGTTGCGATCGTCAGTGCCACATCGCTTCTGCTGACGAGTCTGTCGACAACCGGCGAGCCTGTGCCAACCAGTCCTAGCGGCTTCAGCCCCGTGCCGGCTTGCCCGGCAGGAACGGAAGTTTTGAAGTTAGCAAATCCTTCTTCAGCACGACCGCTCCCCTGCCCAGCTTGCCTGGCAGGAAGCCAAGTTCCATAGCGGCGCAATACCATTCATCGTGCAAAACTTTTCGTTCCGATTGGACAAGCCAACCGGGGCGGCTTGCCGCTCGTGCCTTCTAACTACAAAACGTGCGCTCGTGCCAGGTAAGCTGGCACGGGGCGGGAGCAAAACCACTCGGAAATCGGACCGAATGCATCCGTCTCAACTGCAGAGCACAGAATCTCACTTCAGCAGATGATGTACATGAACCTGATTATGCATCGTGTAAAGACGCCACGACTTGCCGTCGGGAATAAGCAGGCCACTGGATTTGTTTTCCGCGACGGGTCGCAGGGGGCCGCCTAATTTCTTCCAGTGAATCAGGTCGGTGGACTCTGCCAGCGTGGTGCTCCACTGGCGAGGCTTCTGCGGGGTTCCGGTGCCATGCAGCACGGCCAGATATTTTCCATTCACTTTGATCACCTGATTCATTGCAATCATCAGACTGTCCCAGCTTTCCGGGCCAAGACCAATCACAGGTTCGTCCGACACATTCGTCCAGACCTTCAAGTCTGTGGACCGAGCCAGCCAGATGCCGGCATCGCGCCGTTCATAAAACAAATTCCATGTACCGTTCTCAAAAAACGCGACCGGAGTTCCAAACGGCCCCGGAGGAATCGGCTGTCCGTTGACGAGGCGAACGTCAAGAGTGCCGACGCGAGTCCACTTGAGACCATCAACGGATTCCAGCAGTTGAGCCTGATCGCCCTGGCCTTCGGCGAACATCAGGTAACGATCGCCGTGCTTCACGACCATCATGTCTTCGACCCAGAAATCACTGATGAGCGGATTGCCCGGATAACGCTGCCATGTCAGTCCGTCCGTGGATGTCGCGTAACCTAACTTCATCAGGAGCGGTTCCTGATCGGGCACATACCCGGTGTACCACATCTTCCAGACGTCGCCGTCTTTCATAACCCAGCCACGCTCGCGAATCTGACTGTCCCACTGACCTGGTGCCGCCACAAAAACCGGCTCCGTCTGCACTGGATCAAAAGTAAGTTTTCCGGGCAGCAGATCTTCGGCATGTGCAAAGCCACCGGAGACTACAACCCAGATCAGCTGCAGCAAAAATACTCTCGTGGATATCATCGGCGTCGACTCAATCAGATTTCTGAGGGCTCTGTGTCTGAAGCCCTTATGAAAGAAACCCGGTATCATGAAGACACCGGGTTTCTGAGTTGGCTGGAAGTTGACACGCAGGTGTCAAATCAATTCGATCCCATCACATGCTAAGGCAGGCGTTTGATGGAAACATTGCGGAAGGAAACAGGATCACTGTGTCCGGCAAACCCAAAGAAGCCGGTCTTACGATCCTTGCCCGGATGCGGTGAGTTGGCCATGTATTCGGTGATCGTGGAAATATCCGTATCCAGAATCACGTTGCCATTCAGCTCAACCTTAATCTTTGTACCGTCAACGGTGACTTCCTGGAAGTTCCAGGTTTCCGCGGGACGCAGGAATCCGCGCTTCGCGGCGGCCATGCCGTAAGACGAACCGTGGTACTGGCGAGCATCCAGCTTGGCATACTTTTCGTGTTCTGAATCAAGGACCTGCAGCTCTGTCATCGCAGCATAAGCCGGATCACCAGTGCCGTCCGTTCGAATTGCCAGGCCATTGTTGCCGCCTGGTGGGACGAGGAATTCAAGACGCACCACGAAGTTCGCGAATTCGTCCGTTGTGTGCAGAATTCCGCCATGGCCTGCTTTGCAGCGAATGGCACCGTTAGCAACTTCGTAATTGTCGTTCGCGCCCGCCCAGCCCGTCAGATCAGTGCCATTGAATTTCGCTTCAAATCCGTCTGCGTGGCTTTCTGCCAGGATCTTGTTTGCCTCTTCTGCTGGAATTTCCCTGACGAAAATATTGCGCCAGCGAATCTCACCGCCATGCGTCTGCAGGCTGATCGGGCCTTTTGCGAACAGCGGGGAAGGTCGATCGAAATAGTTTTCCATAATCGCATTGTCGACCACATGCTTGTCGTTCAACCAAACGCTGGTGCGAGCGCCAATCTGGCGAATGCGGAAGCTATTCCATTCGCCGAACGGTTTGTCGGCCAGTTCGGATGGATCTTTTCCAGCAGCGCCAGGACTATTGTTCCACAGACCGCCGCTGCCCTTGTTGGCACCAATCGCGAACTTGGATTCTTCGGTGGAGTCCCAAATCTGAACCTGTGGGCTGGCCTTGAGATAAATCCCGCTGTCGGCGAGCGGCACAGTCTTGTAATCAATCAGAAGTTCGTAGTCAGTGAACTCTTCGTCGGTGGTGAGATACGTACCATGGCCATCATTGACCAGTTCTTCGTTTTCCACCGACCAGTGCTTCTTCGCATCGTCAGTCCATTCGGCGATTTGCTTCTCACGCATTTCCGCTGGCATTTTTGCCAGATCACGAGGATCGAAATGAGGCATCCCGTGCCAGCCGGCCAGGTCTTTGCCATTGAAAATCGGACGAAATCCTTCAGGTGTTTCTGCTGCGGACAGCGAAGAAGAAACCACCATGAAGAACGCGGTGGCGATGGAAGCCATCTGCGGCGTTCGGAAAATCATAAAAATCTCCGGGCGGGTTGAGTTTCGGCGGGTATCGACGGCCATTTGGCAGGCAATCATGATCAGTCGGCAGAGTAACGAAAGTTGAGCCTTGCGAAAACCCTTCAAAGTGCTCACTTTCCAGGAGAATTCAAACCTGCTATCAGCCGAATTTGGCGATCTGCTCACTCCCACTCACATCGGCCGCACGAATATTCAGCAGCTCAGCCGCAGTTCGTAACGCCTGTGGAACAGAACGGGCAACGCCAATTGGGCCATGACGCGGCCGAGGCAAATCACATCCATCCGAAGGACTGGCTGTTTTCCGCCGGACCTTATCGTCGGGTCTGAATCTGCTCAGCAATCGAGCACGTGGGAAAACGAAACTGCGGTTGACCGTTATTTTGAGTACAGAGACAATGCGGATGCGTGAAGTGGCGACGACCGGCAAAGGATTGCCCGCCGCCACGATCAAAGATGCGTTGCATTGACGTTTGATCTTCAATCAGCTCCAAAGCGAATTCTCCGGTATGGAAGCCACTTCGATCAGTCTGCGCGAAACACTTGGACCGGTCAGTTTTGTCAATTCCGGCGATGTGATTGCGTCCGGCTTCTGCTGCGACAGCCGTCATCTGCGTCCCGGTGACGTTTTTGTGGCAATCCCCGGGACCTCCGTCGACGGGCACAAATTTATTGAGGCGGCCGCTGCAGCCGGTGCTTCCGCGGTCGTTGCGGAACGTCCAAATCCGCGAGTCAGTATTCCGCAGTGTGTCGTTCCCGATGTCCGCGCTGCGTACGCTCGCCTTTGTATGGCGCAGTATGGCGGGCCTGAGAAATATCTCTCGATTGCCGGAGTGACGGGAACCAACGGCAAGACCACATCGACCTGGCTACTGCGCGCCATTCTCGAAGGCGCTGGCAAAACGACCGGGCTGCTCGGCACGATTGAGTACAGCGACGGCGTTGTCCGATCTGCCTCTTCATTGACAACGCCGGCACCGTCCCAACTGGCACAGATGCTCTCCCGGATGGCGAAACAAAATGCATCCCACTGCGTTATGGAAATCAGCAGTCACGCGCTCGATCAGCGCCGCTGTGCTGCCGTCCCGCTGGCGGTTGCTGCAATCACAAATATCACGCGCGACCATTTTGACTATCACGGGGACAGCGATCGATACCGGACCGCCAAGTCGCTGATTGCGAATCAATTGAAAGCCGGCGCGCCTTTACTGATTGGAATTGATGATGCCGGGTGTCGCCTGGTGATCGATCAGCTTCCCGTCGGAACGCATGTTTTGACATTCGGCTTTGACTCGTCCGCTCAATTACGTGCGGAGATTCTTTCCGGGACAGCTCAGTATCACGACATCCGGCTGAGCCTGCTTTCAGGCACGCTCGAGTTTCGTTCGCCGCTTGTGGGTCGTCACAATGCGTTAAACTTGCTGACCGCCGCCGCGATGGCAGAACAACTGGGCGTGGACTTGCCGATCATTGCGGAATCGCTGGAAAACGTCGCTCACGTCCCCGGTCGGATGGAACGTATCGACGCGGGCCAGCCATTTACCGTGTTTGTTGATTATGCTCACACTCCGGATGGAATTTCCCACTGTGTCGCGACGGCCCGTTCGCTGACCTCGGGTCGCGTCATCCTTTGCTTTGGTGCCGGCGGTGATCGAGACCGTGCAAAGCGACCTCTGATGGCAGCGGCGGCCAGTTCGGCAGACATGATTATTGTGACTTCCGACAATCCTCGCTCGGAATCTTCACAGCAGATTATTGCTGAGATTTGTGCGGGCTTCGATGCCACGCAGACTTTCGAAACGTGTGTCGACCGCAACAAAGCCATTCAGATGGCCATTCAGATCGCGGCTCCCGGTGACGTCGTCGTCATTGCCGGTCGCGGACATGAATGCGTGCAGCAGATCGGCGACCGCGCGATTAGTTTTGATGATCGCCAGGTGGCCCGTCGGCATCTGCGAGAAATGATGATTTCAAACATCCAGACGGAGACACGAATCTCCGACAGTGTCCCTGCCTGATTGTTCCCAACGTTTGTTCTGCATTCCCCCGATCTGCATTTTCGCCTGTTCTCTCACTGTCAGAAACTTCCCCTGAGTCCGTCTCCGCCGGACTCCAGAAAACCTTCCATGTTCCCATGCACTGTATCGCAGTTGCTCAGCATCATCTCCGGTTCCGGGCGGTCGGCGGAGATGAACGACCATGAATTGGTCACCGGAGTCTCGATCGACAGTCGCAGCGTTCGGCCTGGTGAGGCGTTCTTTGCACTTCCGGGCGCAAAGAATCATGGATTCCTGTTTGCGGACGATGCTGTTGCGGCGGGTGCATCCTGTGTTGTTGCGGAGTACGCGGCCTCGGAACTTCAGCCGGAGCGCCTTCAGGTGGCTCGCTTTCAGCCGGCGGACACGTTCGAAACCGACAGTCGAATTATTCGAGTGCCAAATGTTTTACTGGCGCTTCAGCAACTGGCAGCGTGGAATCGACAGCAGTCTTCCGCACTTGTGATCGGTGTGACAGGCAGCGTAGGCAAGACCACAACGCGGCAGATGATCGCCGCGGTGCTTGACTCACAGTTCTGCGGTGTTCAGAGCCCCCGGAATTTTAATAACGAACTGGGAGTTCCGCTGTCTCTGCTGCAGCTCGCGCCGGAGCATGACTTTGCGGTGCTGGAAATGGGTGCCAGTCGTGCGGGCGACATTGCTTTGCTGGCCAGCCTGGCTCAACCGGAATTCGGTGTGGTCACGCGTGTCGCGCCGGCTCATCTGGAATCCTTTGGTTCTCTGGATGCAATCCGCCAGACAAAGCAGGAGCTCCCTCAGGCTGTGGACAGAAACGGCACCGTGTTTCTGAACGCCGATGATCCGAACGTGCGGTCGATGGGGTCCGCCACGGAAGCCAATGTTGTGCTGTTCGGACTTGCCGAGGACGCTGACATCCGCCTCGGCAATTTGTCATCGTCTGATGGCGTGTGTACGATGACAATGGATGGCACTCGCTTTCATTTTCATGGGCCTCAACATCTGATAACGTCGGCTCTGGCTGCCATTGCCGTGGGTCGAATCACGGGAATCTCGGACGCTAAGATTGCAGCGGGACTTGCGGCGTTCGTCCCGGACGCGGGGCGAGGCCGAATTGTTCAGAACGCACCGTGGACTGTGATTGATGAATCGTATAACGCCAGCCCGGCGAGTGTTCAGTCGGCGATCTCCGGCCTGGCGGACTGGCGAAAACCACGGCATCGCATTCTGGTGCTTGGCGATATGCTGGAACTTGGATCGGATGCTCATGCGGCTCACTACAAAATTGGACAGATGCTGATGTCATCCGCCGTGGATCATACGCTCGTCTTCGGCGAATACGCGGAGTCCGTGGCGGCAGGCGCTCGTTCGACCGGCGTGACGATCAATCACATTTCAGTGTTTCATGATCTGACAACGCTTCAGACAATGCTCGACTGCCTGCTGACTCCGGGTGACGTCGTGCTCGTCAAGGGCTCCCGCGGCATGCAAATGGAACGTGTTGTATACTGGCTTCGGGAACAGTCGCCTCCGAGCTCTCAACGCTCGGCTGCTTAAGATCGCTCGATCAATGACTCTCCGGCGAGACCATTCGAAGACAGCATGAGTACTCACGCCGCGTTGTCGGAACACGGAATCTCTGAACGCAGGAACGAAATTATGAACGGTCGAGTTCGCATCGGGGTGTTGGGCACAGCTCGCATTGCTCGCACCGTGATTCCTCACATCATTGCCTCCGACGCCGCTGAGATTGTGGCCGTGGGAAGTCGGTCGCTGGAGAAAGCTCAGGCCTTTGCTGCGGAATTTCAAATCCCGAACGCCTGTGGCAGCTATGAAGAATTGATTCAACGGCCGGACATCGACGCCATGTATCTGCCGTTGCCACCGGCTCTTCACTGCGAATGGACTGTTCGGGCAGCCGAGGCCGGAAAGCATGTGCTCTGCGAAAAGCCGCTGGGAGTCACCGCGGGTGATGTTCGGCAGATGATTGATTCCTGCCGGAAGCATGCGGTCGTCCTGCTGGATGGCACGATGTGGTACCACACCCGTCGTGCTCATTCGATGAAGACGCTGGCCGAAGACGGATCGCTGGGCGAGCTGACTCAAATCACCTCCGCCTTCACTTTTCCTGGCGACGTGCTGGCCAGTGACAATGTGCGGTTTTCGGCATCGCTTGGCGGCGGCAGCCTGCTGGATATCGGCTGGTACTGTGTCGGCGCCAGTCTGTGGATGCTGAATGCGATGCCGGAACGAGTCTTTGCGGCAGCGCAGTGGAAACACGGTGTCGACTACCACATGAACGGGCTGATGTGGTTTCCCCAGGACAAAGTTGCCTCATTTGAATGTGGCTTCAACGCGATTTGCCGACGCTGGATTGAGATCACCGGAGCAAAGGCGGCCGTTGTCTGCGACGATTTTACACGTCCGTGGAATTCCGAGAAACCGCGTTTCTGGGTTCATGATGCCAACGGCGTTTCGCATCAGAATGTGGTCGAACATCCGGCCATTGAAAGATGTCTGATCGACAGTTTCTGCGATCTGATACGCCATCAACGGGTCGATCATCAATGGCTGGAACTATCATTGCGGACGCAGCAGGTCTGTGACGCCCTTTTAAAATCCGCTCGCTCTGGACACGTAGAAATTCCTGAAGCAGAGCCGTGTCCATAGTGCGAGGACGGCCGTTCGAGTAAGTCCAAAAAACAAAATGCCCGGTTGTCAAAAACGACCGGGCATTTCAGTTGGTCGGCAACCAGTCGAGCGGCCTGGTTAAAGGCATTCTGCGTGCAGCTACTTACTACCAATAGTCACGCCCGGCCATTCGTCGGTGCGAAACGGCGTCAGCGGCAGACCGGCGTTGCTGAACATGTTGCAGACAGGATTGTCGGCCCAGGCGTATCGTACAGCCACGGGGCTTGCGATATCCTTGCTGGAAACTTCCACCTTTCCGTCCGGCAGAATCTTCGCCTCTGCCCAGACGAATTTCTTGTCTTCACCGGCAATCGCAAAGCCCACCGGATTGCCAACGTCAAATGGACGCCAGCCCTTGTCTGCCTGCTCCACGTGATCAAACGTCAGAACGATTTTTTCGCCGTTCTGTTCCATGCTCTTGTACTGCGGGCTGTGAAATGGAATTTGAACTCCATATTCGTTGGCAAGAGCCCAGCGAGCCAGGCGGCGACCGACGTCGACTTTGTTCTTTGGATGAATGTCCTTGCCTTCGCCGATGTCAATGATGACCGCTTCGCCCGTGTGAGGCAGGCGGCTCATGGTCATCGTCTGCGCTTCCCGCAGTTCCGCCCAGTCACTTTCCACAGGCTGAGCCTGCTCGGCCTTAAAGTCGGCCAGCTGCACCCAATAGAACGGGAAGTCGCCCTGACCCCATTCCTGACGCCAGTTGGAAATCATCAGCGGGAACAGATCGCGATACTGATAGGCTCGTGAGGCGTTGCTTTCGCCCTGATACCAGATCGCACCGCGAATGGTGTAACCCAGATGCGACTTCAGCACGCCGTTGTAAATATTTGCCGGACGAGCATTGCCGCTCATCTGTCCCTTCAATTGCTGCAGTGCTTTCATTTCGTTTTCATTCAGGTCGGTGCGAGCACTCAGATCGGTAAATCGCTTTTCCATGCCGGCCCAGCGTTCCATCAGCGGCGCGTACTTTTCATCCGCGGCAAGAACATCCCGATTGATCCACGCTTCGCAGGCAGAACCGCCCCAGGCGTTGTTGATCATGCCGACCGGGACATCGAGTGTTTCCTGCAACTGGCGGGCAAAGAAATATCCGACCGCTGAAAACCCGCCAACGGTTTCCGGAGTGCAAACCATCCAGTTTCGATCGTGAGTCAGAATTGGTTCCTGAGTCCCTACCTGAGGAAAGTTGATCATGCGAATGTGGGGATTCTTCGCGGCCAGACGTTCGAGGTCTGCGTCGTTGGATGAGTTGACGCTCCACTGCATGTTCGACTGCCCGGAACAAACCCAGACTTCGCCAACCAGCACATCTTCAAAAGAGACGGTTTCGTCGGCCTTGATCGTCAGTGTATGTGGGCCGCCGGCGGTCATTTCCGGCAGCGCAACATCGAAGCGGCCATCGTCGCCGGCTTTTGCGGAAACCGTATTGCCACCGAGCTCAACAGTGACTTCCTGACCGGGATTCGTCCAGCCCCAGACTTTGATCGGGGCCTTTTGCTGGACAACCATATGACTTCCGAAAACGTTCGGAATCTTTAATGCGGCATCAGCATGAGCCGCTGCGAACAGGACCGCGAGCGCGGCCACAAAGCGAATTTTCATCATGGGCCTCCAGGGGCGAGAAGTGGAGAGGTGGGACCGCGATCCAAGTTCGAATGAAGACCGAGCGTCTTCCCGGCGACTCTTATCAGACTTAGAACAACGGCAAACTGTACGAGCCGCGAATTAGAGCATCCATGCCATCATTTTGCATCCGTGCCAACTGACTCTGGGGAAACAAACTTGCACCGGGTCAAGGCGTGGTGCTGATTTAATCGCAACCCGACGCGTAAGCGAGGGATTCGTGCGTACAGAGCCGAATAGCCACAACGGAATCCCTCCGTGACGCGTCGGGTTATGATAATCGGAATCCCTCCGCGACGCGTCGGGTTGTGATAATCGAACAGGCGCAACTTCAAAAGTGACGCTGTGGGTTAGTCTTGAATCAACAGCCAACAGGCAGGAAACGGTGATCGGCTACGCGTATCCCGGCTTGGCTTTTCTTATTCTGCAAACCGGGTATCCTGGGCAACGCTGTGGTTTATCGGCCCGAGCAGCCTGAACTAAACGTTGCACAGGACCGAGAATTTTCCACGCCATCAGCTTCCTGCAGATTCCTTAGACGAAAGACCCACGATGCATTTAAAACCTGAATCACGAACTCGCCGAATCTTTTGCTGTTTGACGGCTGCCGTTGTGGGCTTCAGTGCGGCCGCTGAGGCGGCGGATGAAGGCTACTCAGAGAACCCGGGCCCGGAAGGCAATGGGAATATTGTGATTGGTCCGGATTATACGACGGACCCGGATCTGACCGATCGAGGCAATCCGAAGGGCCGCTTTTTTCAGTTCCTGATGCCGCTTGCGGACAGCAAGATTTTCCGCGGCACGGATTCAACTCTGGATTCGCAAAAGCCGGTTCGGAAAGAACGCAAAATCTTTGTGTATGTGCCGGCCGCTTATAAGGACGGCACCAAAGCACCGATTCTTGTGATGCACGATGGGCCGAGCAATCTGAATGAAGTTCGGAATGCGCTCGACAACCTGACGATCTCCACCAACCCTGATCGAAAGCTGCCCGCATTTATTGCAATCGCGGTGGAGAATGGCGGCGATGACAGCAAGGGCAGTCAGAGAGGCCTGGAGTATGACACCCTGTCAGACCGCCTGGCTCGATTTGTCAATGATGAGGTGCTGCCTGCCGTTTTGAACAACGCTGAAATCAAGGCGGCGTTTCCCGGGATAGCGTTCATAGAAAATCCGTGGGGACGCGCCACCATGGGCTGCAGCTCCGGCGGCGCGGCGGCTCTGACCATGGGCTGGTTTCGTCCGGAACTGTTCCGACGCCTGATCACGTACTCTGGCACCTTCGTCGATCAGCAGGACGACGATGCTGCGGAAGAGATCGCTTTTCCGCTTGGGGCCTGGGAATATCACTCAAGCCTGAAGCTTATCGAAAACAGCGAAAAGAAGCCGCTGCGGATCTTTACTCACGTCGCGGAAAACGACAATCGTGCCAAGGACGCCGAGGAGACCTATCACAACTGGGTGATGGCCAACGAACGCACAGCAGCAGCGTTGAAAGCGAAAGGCTATGACTATCGTTATGTGTACAGCCGCGCGACCAATCATTGTGACGGCAAAGTGTTCCAGCAGACTCTGGCTGACACACTCGTCTGGACGTGGCGCGGTTATCACGCAGAATGATGGGAGTGGAAAGCGGCGCTCTGAATGGGCATCTGCCAAATCATTCTGGAGCGTCGATTTTTCACACGCGCAAATGGCAAAAAAGAATCCGCGGACGATGCGTTCTGCCCGAATCCTGATCTGGTGCAAGATCAGTTTCGGGCGAACACAACTCCGCCGCCAAACTAATTGGCTTCTGGCTCAGCGGGCGTTTCTTCTTTTGCTTCTGGCTCAGCAGGGGTTTCTTCTTTTGCTTCTGGCTCAGCAGGGGTTTCTGGCTTTACTTCCGGTTCTGCAGGAGCTGCTTCTTTTGGCTGAAGAGCTTCCTCGTATTTCTTCAGACCGGCTGTCAGTTGCTGAACCTGGCGTGGGTTCGTTGCCAGTTCCAGAGTTTTCTTCTGCAGCGAAACGGCTTCTTCAACATTGCCTTTTCGAAACTGAACTCGTGCCATCGTCTCGATCGCGGACACGTCTTTTTCTTCCGTCAGTTCAACAGCTTTTTGAGCAGCTGAAAGAGCCAGTTCGAGATCGACGCCCGGCGCTTCCGGACCAGTCACCATCATCCATGCCAGCTGATCCAGCAGGCGGGCGTCACCCTGAGCGTTTTCAATCAGAGTTTTCGCGGTCGTGTTGGCCTGTTCTGACATACCGCCGCCGATCAGGCACTGGAAGCGGATCATTGGAAGATCCTTGTTGGTCGGGAACCGTTCGATCAGTCCATCAACCAGCTTCACGGCGGTCTCAAAATCGCCCGAGCTGACGGCTTCGTCAACTTTCGGACCGACCTTATTCAACGCCTCACGAACTTCTTTGGCTTCATTGGCAGTAACCTTTGCCTTTTCGGAATCCCAGTTGCCTTCCACAATCTGCTTCAGTGGTTCGTCGATTTCCATCGGGTGGCCTATCCATTCGATCTGCCCGGTCTTGCCCACGATGAAGGCACAAGGAATACCGTTCTGACCGGCCGCTTCCATGAAAGCGGCATTGGTCTTGCCATTGTCATCCAGAGCAATTCGGTAAGTGAGAACTTCGGACCACTTCTTTTCACCGTCGCCAGACGTCTGCTTCATGAAGGCTGAAACAGTTTCATCGTCTTCAGCGGTAACTCCTACAACGGCCAGTTTGTCGCCGTATTCTTCCTGCAGAGTCGCGATATGTGGCATACTGGAAAGACAAGGTCCGCACCAGGTGGCCCAGAATTCGACGACATGCACTTTATCCGGAGTGTAAGCGGAAAACGGCTCACCATTGATCCATTTGGAAATCGCAATTGGCGGTGCTGGATCACCAATGACCAGTTCAGCGGGAGGTTCGGTGGCTTCCGCAAGTTCCGATGGTTCATCCAGAGTCATCTCAGGAGCCGCGGGGTCCGCTGGCCGGGCGTCGGCAGGAACCGTGTCTGCAGCCGCTGCGGTGTCACCGGTGGAGCTGGCCGCTTCGCCGGATGCTTCTGTGGAAGGCTCAACCTTCGCCGGCGGTTCCTGTGAATTGACAGCTCGGTTGTCGCCCTCAGCACAGCCAACGAAAGTTGCTGAGCCAAGAAGCATCAACGAGAATAAACCGGTAAGATTGAGCTTACGCATTTCACAATGTCCAAAAGGATCAAAAATGACAGAGACACAATTGCTGTTATATCGTATCCAACTGGAGAAATTCAGCCACTCCAAAGCCACTCTCCCCGTTTGTTGACAATATTTTGCAATGGTTCTGATGCGGCAAATGTTACGTCACGGGGTTCATTTTCGCTTGCCAGTCCGCGACTGTGCAGGCACCCAGGTGTTGGCGCTTGTTACCTTGATTTCATGCACTTCTTCCGCAGAAATCGGCCGATTTGTTCCCGTCGGCCCCTGGCGTTCAGAAACTGCTTTGCGAGGCTGATAGTCGGCAGCGCCGTCATCACGCCGTTGTTTTAATGAGGTGAGCAGGAAGCTCAGATCCGTGCTGGGCAGCTTCCCGAAACGCTGAAGAATGACAAGTAGAGTGAAGGAACCTGCAATCCCGCCAACCGTCCAGCCGGCAGCCGGCAGAGACCCGGGAGACAGCGCAGCAACGGTAAACAGACAGCATCCGCTTCCCAGCGCAAGGATAAAAACGGAAGCAAACAGGCTGCCGGAATCGTTTCTGTTGCTCTGCCAGCGTCGTCCCATGATGCTTCTCTCGTCATACGCGGTTTCGAACGCACTCGAATCTGTCTCGGGAGTTGGAACAGTTCTTTCGTCCGCCAGAGAGTCCCGATTTTGTGAACCGTTCCTGGAACGCCTAACAAAACCGGGACTGGCTCCCGGACTGCGCTGAAAATGTTCGGGAGCATAGCCGTGGGAGGTTACCTGTCCCGCTTTTCTTCTTAGTCTACCTGTGCCGTATTATGAAGTCGATCGGTGTTGTCTGTAAACACTTCAGCGAGATGCGTCCGTTTGCTGCCGGTCAATCGCAATTCGCTACGGGAGAGCGACGTTGCCGACTGAGCACATCACATCGAATTGTTGTGACAGAGTTCCTGTGAACCGGATTTTGTCTACGGAAGATCTCAGCATCAGATTTCAGCATCCTCGAATCACCGGGCACGCTTCGCTTGAACCCAAAGAATGGCTGATCAATACTCCCACCCTCAGACGCTTGCCGCTGGTCGAGCTCGCGTATTCAGATTCTCAAGTGTGCGGAACGGACAGCCCATGTGGCACAAGGCAATTTTGCTGCTGGCTGTTGCCGCGACCATCGTTGTGCTGGCGCTCCCACGGATTCCGCTTGGCGTCCCCAGCGAATGGGAATGGCCAAGGCAGCAACTGCCAGGCTCCTTTTCGGAAGTGCTGGATCGTCTGCTTTGGCCGCTGCTGGTCGGGGCCGCTTTGACTGGATACTGCCGATCTGTGGATCAACGGATCTCGCATTTCGGCCGCGTCGCGCGAATTGCCAGCCTTGGCCTGCTGGTGATGATCTCCGTGTTCTGGCTGGGAAGTGTTCGTCAGGCCGCGGCCTCACCGCATCGAGAAATCCGCTCGCTGTGGGTGCTTTACGACAAATACGCATCAGGATATTTCTTCGAAGCCGCGTTTCACATCAGGTCTCAGCATGAGCTGCTTTCCACCTATGAAGCTCGAATGGCGAAAGGCGATGTTCTTCACGAAGGAACGCATCCGCCTGGCCTGTTTCTGCTGAACTGGTGGGCCTTGCAGGCGACGGGCGGTTCCCCGTTCCTTGCCGAGGTTTCGGAATGGACGCAGAGCACAAACTCAATCAGCATTTTTCGGACCGTCGAAGCAGATGCTGCGTTGGCACGTCCGCTGACTCGCGAGGAACTGGCCGCCCTGTGCCTGGTCTCATTCGTTTCAACGGTGTTGTCGGCGATGTGCCTGCTGCCGGTTTATGGAATCGTAAAATTATTGTCGGACCAAAGAACTGCATGGCGAGCCGCCTGCCTGGCGACGACAATTCCCTCCATCGCTGTTTTTGCACCCCGTTCGGACATAGTCTATGCGTTCTCTGGCACGTTGATTCTGTGGTTGATTCTGAAAGCTCTAATGAGCAATTCCGGGACCTCTCGAGTTGTGTTTGCGGTTCTTGCCGGACTGGTGATTTTCGTCAGTCTCACCATCAGTCTTGCTCATCTTCCTGTGCTGGTTATGGTGGCCGTGTTTTCGGGGCTGATGCTTTTTCAGCCTGACCTGATTTCAAGGGGAACGATTCTTGTCGTCGGCGCGGTCATATTGACCACACTTGTTGCGGCGATTGTCTTTTGGAGCCTTGCGACTCACTGTCCTCTGCCCAGGATCTGGCAGCTGAATCTGACGAACCATGCAGGATTTTACAGCCAGTCGCAGCGCACGTGGTGGAAGTGGTTTCTGATAAATCCCCTGGAACTGGCATTTTCGCTGGGACTGCCGCTGGCCCTCGCCAGCGTCTACGGCACCATGAAGTCCTTTCGGTCTCCGCCACCCATGAGACCTTCCGCGCCGCGAAAGGCTGTCTTTCGGTCTTTGATCTGGGCCATGATTTTTACCTGGGCCGCTTTGTGGCTTTCTGGAAAAAACATGGGAGAAGCGGCCCGCCTGTGGTGCTTTCTGTTTCCATGGTTCGTAATCGTCGCGGCCAGTGCATACCCCGTGAACTGTCAGGTTGATGGGAACTCGGAACATTCGCTTCAACGAAGGACCCGGCATTCCTATGATTCGGCCGAGTGGTTATGGCTGCTCATCGCGCAGCTGGTGGTCTGCACGTTAACGGCAGGAGCCGTCAGCGGTTATTCCGTACTGAATGCTCCGCTGTGATTCGCCTTGCGGAACGCTGGCCGTAACCAATTGCCGGAAGCGTCGCCCGCAGATCATCAGGGCCAGATGCGGGTGCCCACGTAACATAATGAATCCAGTTTCATCCTTGAGGAAGCCGTCTGTTGAACACATCCAGTGCCCCTTTCATTGTTCGTGAAGCCTGTCGTGACGATATTCCGGGACTTGAAGAACTGGTCGACCGATTTGTTCAGGCGAATCGCCTTTTGCCGCGGACGACGGATGAGTTGTGCGATCTGATTCCGTTTGGATTCGTCGCCGTTTCGGGAAATGAACTCGTCGGCTTTGCCGCACTGGAAATTTATTCCGCCAAGCTGGCCGAAATTCGCAGTCTGGCCGTGCATGACAGTTTTCAAGGCCGTGGGATTGGCAAATCGCTCGTCCAGAAATGCGTGGATCTCGCCATTCGCCGAAACATTCTGGAAGTAATGGCCATCACGTCATCGGAAGGGTTCTTTCAGGCCTGCGGCTTTGACTTCACGCTGCCCGGCGAGAAAAAAGCACTGTTCATGCAGACTCGCGACGAATACTAAAAGGTCCTGTGTTTTCGCAGCCGGCCGATCTTCTGCACAGGCTTCGTGACAGGCCTGAAACTGTGGCAATAATTCAGACAGGCTTCTGCTGTCATCCCTGTAAGAACTCGACCGACGAACATCTATGTTTAAAACTGCGTTTGATCGAGCGATGGTCTGGACCGTCGACCATCGAAAAATCACCACTCTGTTTGTGGCCTTTATTACGCTTCTGGCTGTCATCGGATACGTTCGACCACAGCTTGTGCGGGCGTTGATTGTGTCGGGCGACCGACCGGTAACTGGCGTCGCCGCAGACATTGGTGAAGAGTTTCAGCCGGTTCCCAATATCGACCCAGTCAGCCTGTCGCAGTCCGATGCGGTGATCGTTGCGGAGTCTGCTTCGTTCTTCACGCCCGAAGGCGCAAGGGCGATGCGGCATGTGGTGAAGACTCTGGAAGATCTGGATTATGTCGACCGGATCCTGTGGATGGACCGCGTTCCGATGTTGAATATTTTTGGTTTATCGGAACCGTTGTTTCCACGATCGGAAGCGTCTGCAGAACGTTTTGCCGCGGCCAAAGAAAAGGCGATGAATCATCCGCTGGTCGGCGGGCATCTGGTGTCCGAAGACGGCCAGACAATGCTGCTGCTGGTCACTTTCGACTGGGACTATATTCGCAGCGATGAACAGTGTACGTCCGAACTCCGAACGGCAGCGGAGGATGCCGCACGTGCGTTTCCCGGGGTGCAGTTCAGCTTTCTGGTCACCGGAGACACTCCCGCGCGGATCACCTACCTGAAGGCTCATGAAGCAAATCAGGTCAAGTATCAGGTGATTGGCTACGGCGTGATTGCAGTGATGGCGTTGGTGCTGTTTCGTGGCATTCGAGCCGTCCTGATTGTTTCACTCGCGCCGGCAATTGGTGTGTTCTGGACTCTGGGTTTTCTGCGATTCTTTCAACTTCCGGACAACCCTTTTAACGATGTCATTCTGCCGGTGCTGATCAGTCTCGTTGGACTGACGGACGGCGTTCACCTGACGGTCCAGATTCGCAAGTTTCGAGCCGCCGGACTTTCCGAACTACTCGCAGCACGAACTGCACTGCATGAAGTTGGTTACGCATGTTTGCTCACGTCACTCACGACGGCCATTGGTTTCGGCTCCCTGTCGCTTGCTGACAACCGCTGGGTAAAGGACTTTGGCTGGTGCAGTGTGATCGGAGTGGCTCTGACGTTCATCGCTGTCGTTGGCATCGTGCCGCTGGTCTGCTCAACTCGACTGGGACGGAATATTCATCTGGGGCATGAAAAAAGCCTGATCGACCGCAACCTGACTCGTATCAGCGGCCTGATTGAAAGTGTTCTGCGAATCCCGCGTTTAATGAGTGCCATTGCTGTCATAAGCACCATTGTGCTGCTTGTGATCTCGTTTCAACTTCGTCCAGATCAGCGACGTTCCAATACATTGCCCGAGACCAGCGAGACGTATGTGGCGATGCAGAAGATGGATCAGGCTCTGGGAGGACTTGAGTTTTCTGAAGTCCGCCTGAACTGGTCGAAGAACGTCGATTCGAATTCTCCGGAGGTTCTGCAGACGATTGCGGAAGTCGATGATCTGCTGAAGTCGGAACCCATGATTGGCTATCCGCTGTCTGTGCGCAATCTTGTCGATGCGTTGCCTGGGGAAGGCCCGACGGAAGAGCGAGCCTCCATGCTTGAGCTGCTGCCGCCGCCACTGAAGCGCGCCTTCTTTACTCCGGAACGCCGAACGGCCGCGGTGACGTTTCGAGTCAAGGACCTGGGCATTGCAAAATTCGATCCGGTGTTCCGCAGGATCGATACAGGGCTGGCGGAGATTATGACTCGCCATCCGGAGTTTCAGCTAAAACTTGATGGGGATGCCGTCTGGCGCTGGAAAAATCTGTATCAGATTGTGATTGATCTCGCTACCAGTCTGGGTTCAGCCGCGTTCATCATCTTTGTTGTGCTGTCGCTGGCCTACAAATCGCTTCGGATCGGATTGATTTCCATCATTCCCAACACTTTTCCGCTGGCGGTGACCGGTGCATGGCTGGTTTGGCGAAATGAATCGCTCGAACTCGTCAGCGTATGCGCGTTTACGGTTTGTCTGGGCATCGTGGTCGACGACACGATTCACTTTCTCAGCCGCTTTGAAGAAGAGCGTAAAACAGCCGCCAGCCGAAATGAAGCCATACGAAAGGCATTTGGCAATGTGGGCATCGCAATGGTCATGACCACGTCGGTGCTTGTTGCCGGCTTCGGTACGGTGGCTTTTAGCGATTCCCGCGATCATTATATTTTCGCGTCCATGGGCGCCATCACAATCGGTGCAGCGCTTTTTGCAGATCTGGTCCTGCTGCCAGCGCTTCTGGCCTGCTTCGCTGACGACCCCGCTATTGGAAAACCCGAGGAAAGCCGACGGAATGCTGCGGCCGCAGTGACGGGTCCGCTCAATCCGCCAGATTCGCCATAGCGAAAAACGTTTTCGTCGATGACGAGCAATTCGAAACTGACAAAGAAGTGCGGTCGGCTGATCGTTCGCGCCGTCTGTTTAACAGAGTAAACTTCGACGCATCTTCCATCGGCCGAGCTCACGTAGTTCGTTGTGTCACTCTCACACAGTCTTGGAGCCCACTGATGCTCAATGTCAGATTCTTGATTTCTGTGCTGTTGCCGCTGATTGGAATGTGCGGGGCCAATGCGGTTTCTGCGGTGCGGGCCGACACGCCCAACGCAGACGCACCCAACATCGTTCTGATCATTACCGACGATCAGGGTTATGCGCCCGTGGGACGACACGGGCATCCGTGGCTGAAGACCCCGAATCTGGATGCTTTGTACGACACCAGTACTCGATTCAGTCGCTTTCTCGTTTCGCCGACCTGCAGCCCGACTCGATCCGCAATGATGACCGGTCGACATTCCATGCGCAACGGGGTGACTCATACGATCCTTGAACGGGAACGTCTGACACTTGAGGCCGTGACGCTTCCTCAAGTGTTGCAGCAGGTAGGGTATTCGACAGGGATTTTTGGCAAGTGGCATCTGGGGGATGAAGAGCCGTATCAGCCTCACCACCGGGGATTTGACGAAGCGTTTATTCACGGAGGTGGCGGCATCGGGCAGGCTTATGACTGCAGCTGCGCAGACGCTCCGAACAATTCTTACTTCGATCCCGTGATTCGTCATAACGGTCAGTTTGTGAAAACGCATGGCTTCTGCACGGACGTGTTTTTCTCCGCCGCCACACGCTGGATCGGGAAGGCTCGCGGTGAGAAAAAGCCGTTCTTCGCCTATATCTCCACAAACGCGCCGCATGGTCCGTTCATTGCCCCGGATGCTGCAAAGCGGCGATTTATGGACTGTGGATTCGGCGATGAACAGGCCGCGTTCTATGGTATGATCGAAAACATCGACGAAAACACCGGACGCCTGATGAAGCAGCTGACGGATTGGTCGCTGCTGGAAAGTACAGTGATCATTTTTATGTCCGACAATGGCATGACCGGCGGTGGTTCGGGAAAACCAGGTGTCGCGATGGGCAAATTGCCGGACGGGACAGAAATGCGTCCGTACAACGCCGGCATGCGGGGACTGAAAGGATCAACGGATGAAGGTGGTGTGCGAGTTCCGTTTTTTGTCCGCTGGGACGGTCACTGGCCTGCCGACCGCGACGTCGATCGTATTGCCGGCGACATCGACATTTTTCCAACGTTGGCGGCCATCGCAGGTGCCTCATTGCCGAACAGACAGGTTGAAGGTCGCAACCTGGTTCCTCTGCTGGACGATCCGTCAGCAACCTGGCCTGACCGTTTTCTGTTCACGCATGTGGGACGATGGCCGACCGGGGAGGAGCCTGATCAGTATCAGTGGAAAAACTTCAGCGTGCGGAACCAGCGGTTTCGTCTGGTCAACAATCATGAACTCTTCGATATGGAAGCCGATCCCGGACAGACTCGGAATGTCCTCGAGCACCATTCGGATATTGTGGCCGAAATGCGACTGGCGTACGAAGCCTGGTGGAAAGAAACGCGGCCCATGATGATCAACGAAACCGCACCGATGTCAAAGACTCGCCCGTTTCACGAACTGTATGAGGCTCAGTTAAAACAGACCGGCATTCCCGAATGGAACATGGACTGAAGCATCCAGCGAAGGAGCCAACGCGACCGATTGGCCCTCTGCTGGCTTGCCCAGCAGGAACTGACGTTCTGCAAGTTGGATGGCCCCGATGGTGGCCCATGGGATGGCTCCGTTGGTACTTTCACTCAGGAGCCACTGGCTTCTTGAGATCGTCCAGTTCGCCCGCCCGCACCGCAGGGCTGATTCTCCACCGCATGTCAGGCCGAGCTGACAAGATTTGTGTAAACCGCAAATCGTGTCATGCGGGACTTGCCCGAATGTGTTCGGGATTCCAGAATCTCTGCGACGAGACGTCGGTTCAAGTTGAAGAATTGAGATTGTTCAAGCCGGATCGACACACACTCATGAAGTTGGCAATTGTCGATTTGAACCCATCCGGCGCGGTCGATGTTCAGCGACCGACAGGCTAGTGGTCTGTCACAGCTAAATTTTAGGGTACGACGGACTTCCAGTCCGGCGACAAAGGTTACCGCCGACGGACTGGAAGTCCGTCGTACAAGCAATGCTCAACCCTAAATTTAACGCGTGACAGACCACTAGCGCTATTCACGTTCGATACATCAATACGCATGAGTTATGGCAAAAATAACCTGTCCACTTTGTAGTCAGATCATCACGATCAAAGCCCTGAAGCCGGGGCGATACACACCCTCGTGCTCGGCCTGCAACGAACCATTTCGTCTGATCGTCGATGATCTTCGAGCCTTTGTGGCGGAACATTCTGGCAAGGATTGGCAGGAACTCTACGAAGGACTGTTTGGATATGATGCAATGCGATCAGCTCGAGAAGGACTCCTGAAGAAAGGGCTATTGCAGGGACGTAATCAGAGCGGAAAGATGCGCGACGCTTTGGTTGATATGCTCGAAGCCAAAGTGGCCGCCAAGTGAAGCGGAAAGGCCGAGCGGATGCTGGAGACAGTGGAAATGCAAAGCCTCGTCGCCGGTGGCATGAGCGATGCAGCCGCTCGACAGGAGGCGCGCGAACGCGCGGCGACGATGCTGGACGTGGCCTCAGAAATCAGGTCGGTCAGACCGGATGAATCGCCAGCAGCCAGACGAGATCGCATTCGATTGATGATGGCGGCGACTCGTGCAAATGCCCGTTCCAATCGTCGCTCACCGGGCGGACGTGCCAGCCAGCGTCTGCTTGCGATGGCCCTGGGTGGCAAACTTCGATTTGCGATCGGATGCAGTATGGTTGTCCTGTGCGTATTGTGGGCGCGCCAGAATGGTCTTCTGGACGCCGAAACGATCAGCAAGGCTCGCGAAGCCGCCACGCAACTGACTCAGGCCGCCAGCGAAGCTGTGAAGTCGGGTGTCGAATCCACTAGTGACGTCGGTCCGGCCGAAAACGTCGCCACTGCGGCAAATGACACCACAGCGGTAGATAATGCCGCCACTGCGGATCTCAAACCAGCCGATGGGCTTGAACACAATTTGGCTCTGACTAAAGGATCAACAAAGCCGCTGGACCTTCCTGCGATAGACGGATTGTTCGATTCGCTGGCACCGGGTTTCATCGGACTGCTGATTCTTGGAAGCGGTCTGATTTTTGGCTGGAAGTACAGCCTGTTCGCTATCCCAGCCGCGGCTGTCGTGTTGCTTGGACCGTCATTCGGCGTGCCATCACTGGGCTTCAGCCAGGGCGCACCGTGGCTCAGCGCCGGGATATCCGTCGCCATTCTGGGTGTTGGCCTCATCCTCGGCCGCACAAAGAGACCAGCTTGACCTGGTCCAGTTCGCTTTGCAGCCGCTGGTTTTCTGCAGACAGCCGTTCGTTCCGTTCTCGCTCAGTGCCAATGGTTGCATACAACGCCAGACGAGTCAGCTCCGGCTCATTTTGGTATCAACACCATCGTCCCCAACGCTGCTCCACGCCGATGCGGGCAGTGGCTGACATTCAAGCATTTGTGTTCAAGCCTGGAGTAAAAACTGAAAGGCAGCGGCAGCCTTCCCGAATGCCGAAACTCTACACTCTGACGAGACTCCGCCAGGATCAGACCGAGACGGACTAAACTGATGCATCGCTGCGTCTGCAGCCGTAAGCCTTCGGCGAATGTTTACGTCCGTGACTGCCGCGCGCCTCAGAACCGGAACACACTTCTCCCATCAAGAATACCGGCAGGAACTGCCGCAGCAAAGGTCTGCTTCACCGGGAATCACAGAGTCCTTAATCTCTGGAGTGAGCTCACGTCAGGGATATCCCCCGGGAGCGTGGCGCCAGGGCAAAATAGAGCCGAAGTCAATGGCGTCCCGTCGCCGATGAAAAGCAGGTGGTATCGTGCAATGTACTTGCGCCCCTTATGGTGGCTCTGCTGGAGATTCTGCTCATGATGCTCAAATGGACTCGCGCTCGACTTGCTCGCTGGCTGGCATTGAGCTCACTTGCGGCCGGAACCGCGCAGAATTTGAGCGCCGCTGATTTCATTATTAATACAACCAACAACGCAGGCGCGGGGTCTTTTCGGCAGGCCATACTGGACGCTTCGCCGTCTGGTGATACCGCTTCGTTCGCCGCTGGCCTGGCAGGTTTATCACTGACGAATGGCGGGCCGATCGGCTTCACAAAATCGCTTCAGCTGAACGCTGAGAATGTTAACGGAATGGTCGTCACGCATGACATTGGTCTGCAGCAGTTGATGACTTTCAATTCCGTGACTGCCGGGGAGTACCAGACATTCAGCGGCCAGTTAAGCGGAACGAGTGGGATCACAAAGACCGGCGAAGGTACATTGATCCTGAGCGGCAACAACTCCTATTCCGGCGGCACGCTGCTGGAAATTGGTGAGCTGCGAATGACTCACAATAACGCAATCGGAACCAGTACTTTGACGGTCAACAACCTTGGATCCACGTTTCTGACATTCTCCGATGGCGTAACGATCGGCAACGACATCAATCTGGCTACGTCCACGATTGTGGCTCCGGATATCGGCACGACAGCAACGCTGGCTGGAAACATTACCGAGACGGGAGGTCCCTGGGGAATAACGAAAGACAATGTCAGTACTCTGGTCCTCAGTGCGGCGAATACGTTTTCCGGCGGTGTCTATGTGATCGATGGCACCGTGCGAGTTGAGAATGACAGCGCGCTGGGAACCGGTACACTGACTCTGCCTGGAGCAGTGACTCTGGATCTCGCTGAAGACGTCAGTATTGGCAATCAGGTCCTGCTTCAGAACAATGTGTTCTTCAACGTAGACTCTGGCACGGCCACGATCAGCGGTACGGTGGAACAGGGCGGAGGCTTCGATAAGACCGGGAATGGTCGTCTGATTCTGAGTGGAATGAATTCCCATACGGGCGGCACGACGGTGTCGGGAGGAATCCTGCAGGGAAGTACAGATAGCCTGCAGGGCGATATCGTGAACAACGCGATCGTCGTCTTCGATCAGGAAGGCGTTGGCGCGTACGCTGGAATTATGAGCGGCACTGGCTCGATGACCAAAATCGGTGCAAACATGCTGGCCATCACCGGAAACAACACCTATGCCGGCCCGACCAGCGTAGACATTGGCGAACTGCGAGTCCAGGGAAGTTTGGTGAGTGACGTGACCATCGGCATGGCTGGCTTGCTGTCCGGAACCGGAACAACTGGCAGTGTGACTAACGAGGGACTGCTGCAGCCAGGTGATGGTGGTATTGGAGAACTGCATATCGACGGCGCCTATGCTCAAAATGCTTCGGGCACGCTTGATATTGATATCAACGACGCAGGAGTCGTCCCCGGGATGAACAACGACCATCTTGATGTTTCCGGTCCGGCCGCCGTCACCGGCACCTTGAATGTGACGGCCACCGCGGGCTCTTATATCACAGGCACACAGTACACAATTCTTTCAGCCGGCGGCGGAGTCACAGGAGTTTTCACCTCGATCACCGACAACCTGTCCCTCTTTGATATGAATGCGATCTACAATGTGAACGACATTACAATTGAGCTTCAGAGAATTCTGGCACTCCGAGACGTCGGTGTTACTCAGAATCAGCAGGCCGTTGGCGGAGCGCTGGACTCGATTGCACTGACGGCAACCGGTGATCTTCAAACAATGATCAACGATCTGGGCGCCGCATCGCCTGCTGATCAGCAGCGAGCTCTGTCGCAACTGAGTGGAGAAGGCTACGGGACGACTCAAACGATTGGCATTCAGTCGGGAATCCAGTTTCAGAATTCCGTCAATGATCGACTGACCAATAACGGAAACTTCCTGGTAACAGACGGTGGCTCTTTGGCGTCCGCTTCCCTTGCTGAGGACGACGTCTGGCTGGTGAGCTCTGACAGCAACGATGTTGAGCGACGTGGCTGGATCCAGGGTTTCGGAACTTCAGCACAAATTAGTAACAATGGAAACGCCGCCGCATCTGATTATCGTCAGGGTGGCGTTGCTGTTGGGCTGGATCTCGGGGGCGATGAGACAGGTGTGGTTGGTGTCTCCAACGGTAACTCATTCCTCAGTTTTGGTCAGGAGAATGGTTCGTTCGGAAACATGAATTCGCACCAGTTCGGGATCTATGGTTTGCGTCGCATGGATTCGCTGTACGTCCTTGGATCAACCAACTACGGTTACAGCGACATCGATATGACACGCAGTGTTCCCGGCGGAACGGTCCACGGCTCCCCGGTTGCTCATCAGATCGGCGCTTATACTGAAGCGGGATTGTCACTTGATGGAAGTCTGGTGCGTCTCCAGCCGTTAGTGGCCCTGCAATATCAGTTGTTTTCTCAACAAAGCTTCTCCGAAACGGGCGGCCCGGGAGCATTGAATGTTGCTGGCTCGCAGGCGAACTCATTAAGGACACATTTGGGAGCTCGACTGAGTTTTAGCGAGCTTCAGGATCCAAGCGGACGAATCTGGACCCCATACGTGCATGCCCGCTGGGTTGCTGAACTGCTGGATTCCGACCGGCTTGTGAATGCGTCCATTATCGGGGCTCCAGCCGGAGGCAGTTTTGTGGCAGCAGGCAACGGGCTCGGACGGCATTTCGCAGTTGTTGGCACCGGTGTTGGAGTGGAACTGACCAATCATTGGTCACTGTTTTCAAACTATGATCTCCAGGCTGGTGGCGGGCTCACAGCTCACACGGGAAGTGGCGGGCTTAAGTACGAATGGTAGAACAAGGGCGACGTCGACAATCGTGACGCTCAGCAGTGATCCAACGTAATCTTGCGAAGGACGGCCAAAAGCAGCAAAGCGCGTTAGAGGCTTGCTCTGCTTTTGGCTCGCAAGGTGCTCGCCTGATTTCTGCAAGCGAACAACGGGGGCGACCTATTTGGTATCCGGCTGGCAGGCAAATTGGCTCATTTGCAATCCAACACTAACGTCCCCAACTTCGTATTACTCGTTGTGCTTGCGCTCGGAGAGTTTCTGAAAGAGCCAGGCTCGAGAAAACGTCCACCATCGCGAAGCCGTCGCGCGGGAAATGCCGAGCGTCTCTGCGGCTGTCTCTTCATCCAGTCCCACGAAATAGCGAAGCTTGACCAGTTCAGCCTTGTTTGGCATCAGGCGTTCGAACTCGTCGAGAACTTCGTGCACTGCGACGACTTCAGAAAGATCAATTGAAGGACTGATGGCAATCTCCACCAGCGGTTCGTGAGGAATCTCGCCACCGCGTTTGAGTCTATGCCGGCTGCGAGCATGTTCGATGAGGATTCTTCGCATCGCCTCCGCCGCGGCTGAGAAAAAATGCCGCCGGTTCTCCCACGTTTGAGGCTCGCTGCGGAGAAGACGCAGGTAGGCTTCGTGCAGAAGTGCCGTCGGCTGCAGTGTGTGATCCAGCGATTCACGCTGCATTCTGGCAGCTGCCAGCCTCCGTAATTCATTATAGACCAGCGGCAATAACTCCTCCGCCGCGCGGACTTCGCCCTCAGCCACGCGCTTCAGAATGCGTGAGACAGGAAGATCGGAGGGTGATTCGTCGTTGCCCAATATTGCCCTTTGATTAGTGTTGTCGCGGTATTCTTGCGAACATCGAGCCTGACCGGAAGGCATTTCAATTCGTCGATATTCAGAGCATCCTCCATGTATGTCCCGCCTGCCGGGCGGGACTTCGCGGCTTGCCGCGACCTTGTGTGCATGTGTTTTCATAACATCGGTCTGCTTTCATAACACAGCATCGCACAAAGGTTCGCCTGACGGCGAAAGTCCTTTCCGCCAGAAAGGACCAACTTTGACAACCATCCGCAACTACGCCCCGTGCCGGCTCGACCGGCGGGAACGCAAGTTTTGAAATTAGGAGCCATCATCAACACGACCGCTCCCCAGCACAGCTTGCCTGGCAGGAAGCAAAGTTTCGCAGCGTTGCCCATGTCTCATCGTGCAAAACTTTCCGTTCCGGTTGGACAAGCCAACCGGGGCGGCCTCGTGTTCTTTCACTTTGGCTAATTACAAATCTTCCGCTCGTGCCAGGCAAGCTGGCACGGGGCGAGATCACTGTTTCAGAACTGGGCTGTCACCCAATGGAACTCACTTTGAAATGAGATCAATGTAGCGGAAGCCGCCAAGGCTTTCGGAATGCCGCGATTTCCAGACACAAACCGAAACGCTTGGCGCGTTCCGCTACAAAGTTCAGCGGCATTGGGCTATCGCCCTTCGGCTAATACTAATTCGGAGTCAATGCCCCTTCCGGTGGTTCCTTGATTCGCCACGTGCCAGGTGTACTGCCTGGAACGAGAGAGGCGGGCGGGACGAACTCGGGCTTCCGTTTCTCAGTCTTCGGCTCCACAGTTTTGCCCGCTGAAAGATCAATGTAGGAAACAGGTGGCGGTGTGAAAGGAGCAGGCCGCTTCCAGAGTTCGTCCATCGAGGTCGCTCCGCCGAGTTGCAGAAGCTCGGCCTCAGGCACATCCGGCTGACCATCCGCCCACGCCGTGATGAGTCCAACGATAGCCGGGGATGATTTAAGAGGCAGATCATCTTCTGCTCCGAACCAATAGAAGAAGACGTTGACTGCCGGACTCTCCGCTGGCTCAGTCTCAGCAAATTTCTTGATCAACGCGCGGTCGCGGCGAGCGATCTGCGGAGTCGTAAGTGGGTCATCCTTGTCAATCGATTGATTGTCATACCAGTTGGGGGAATTCCATCCGATCAGTTCGTCCTTGACGAACCGACGCAACTCGAACCTTGGGACGAAGACTCCCTCGGACGATCGGCGAGCTCCTTTCCATGCGATGCGTCCGAGTGGCGACATGAACCCCGCTGTCATGTCGGCGGACTGAATGTCGAACTGGGCCAGAGTACGTTCGCGTTTGAGAGAGTGCCCGCCACCCTGCGGATCGACATGGACCGCCTCCAAAAAGAGCGAATGGGATCGAAAGGTCTCCGGCGTCACGTACGATGGTTTTTCAGTCGTGTGATCCGTCGTGGCTGCCAGCAGGGCGTTGACGACCTGGACCTCGTCCGGGGTGGTGATCTGGTAGGTCTTTCCGGCCCAACGAAACGAGAGCGGAAACTTATCGGTGCCAGAACTCGGCAGTTGGTGTGCCAAGAACGAACGCTTGACGTGAACGCACAGCGGGCCATTGCCAATTGTAATTTTCCCCCGCCGATCCAGCGGCCAGCCATAGTCGAGATCCTGAACGAGGACCTGATAACGTCCGGCGGGAAAATCATGGGGATACTCTCCACGTTCGTTTGTCGCCATAAATGGGCCGGTTCCCCAGGCGACGTTTGAGTAGTATTCCAGATCGGCTCCTTCGCTTCCTTCAAAGCCCATACGTTTCATCCGTATTAGGAGCCCCGGTTCGTCGATCCAGACGGCTTGGGTCATCTCGAATTCCGACGCTGTCCCAAATCCGCCGGGCAGCATGCCAGTGGCTGGGGCCGGCATCTGGGTCGGGTCGGTGAGCACCTCGACCGCATCGCCCAGCGGGATCGAATTGTTCGCGGTGATATTGTCCTCGGGAGCGTTGCTGGCGTTGGCCGAAGTGGCGTTGCCCGAAGTGCCAGCGGGCCTTGTCATGTCGCCACTGGGGTTGTCCGTCCCGTCACCAGACGCACCCAGAGTTGGGGGAATCGCCTGAACGCTGCCCTGGATCACAGGCCGATATACCGGCACCGCTTCAATCTCTATGGCCTCCATCATTCTGCCATCCACTTTGGTGGAGTAGGATCGCTCGTAGTTTTTCGGGTCTGAGCTTTCGAAGGCCACGACAATCGCATGCGGGCCGGGTTGTACCTGCAGTTGGCACATACCTGCCCCGAGCGATGTCACGAATGCGGGCGTCCCATCGACAGTCACACCGGTGATTTTTTCCCCCAACGAAGACCGAATGGTGAGGTACACGGGATGAGGACCTGAGTGTGGTTGAGCTGGCCGCAGGTCGTTGGGATTGGGCAGATGAGGCATGATTAGCGCAGTGAGCAACCCCAGGCCCGAGAACATTCCCAAACCAAGAACCGCCACGAACATCCACGCTAGAACGCTCCACGGAGAGCGGGGTTGAGTAGGCGCGAGTGGTATTCCAGAAGCTGCTGGTCTTTGCGTGAAGATGAACAGCCACGGCGTCAGCCTGGTCAGCAACCAGAAGATGCCGATCGCCAGCGGAAAGACGAACAATCCGGCATAATTCTGGAGGAAGATCTCGATATTTGAGCGCGGACTGCCCGCCATCATCCACACTCGAAGATTGGCACCGGCGAAAAGGGTGATCACACTCGCGATAAAAGACTTCCAATTGATCCAGGTCCAGTTCCGCTTGAGCCCCGACTTGGCCCATGATAATGCTCCCCACGTGAGAACCGTCCAAACTGGCAACCACATCATGTATGTGTAACGATTCCGCCCCAGCGCGAATCCGATCACAGCGGACACCAGTATCACAACTGGCAACCATTGCTGCCACAGAGCCAGTTGCGTGAGGCGAGGCCGTGTCGATGCAGGTTGCGGAGCGTCGGCTGGCCTCCATGCCGCCGCTTCTCGGGCGCGGACTTCTCCGGATGACGATTGGGATTCGAGGACCGAGACCACATCTCCCGCCGTCTGCACTCGCCGTTCCGGTTCCTTCTCCAGCAACCGATGCACCAGTTCGCACAGCCATTCGGGGATGTTCGGATTCATCTGAGCCACCGGGCGAGGATTGACCTCGCAGACCTTCTTCATCACGGCCAGCATGTTGTCCGCTCGGAACGGGCTGACTCCGGTATACATCGTATACATGACGCAGCCGAGGCTGAACAAGTCGCTGCGTTGGTCGACGATTTCACCACGAGCCTGCTCGGGAGACATGCACTGCGGCGTGCCAAGAATCTCACCGGTGTGAGTAATTCCGCCGTCCGATGTCGTCCGCGCCAAACCGAAGTCCGTGATCTTGACTCGTTCGACGCCGTTCTCCAGAAGGATATTCGCCGGCTTGATATCGCGATGAATCAAGCCACGCTTATGAGCCGCCGTCAGACCTTCCGCAATCTGCCGTGAGATGCGAACGATCTCTTCAACCTTCAATGCGCCGACTCGCTTGATCTTGTCATGCAGCGTCTGGCCGACGATGCATTCCATCACCAGAAATGGCAACGTGGTTCGTTCGGTTCCCAAAGATGCTTCTTCCGTACCTTCGACGGCAAAGATCGTCACGACATGCGGATGACTGATCGCCGCTGCCGCTCGAGCCTCACGCAGGAATCGTTGCCGCGCGGAAGGAAGCCGAGCCAACTCCGGAGCCAGCGCTTTCACGGCGACGATTCTCTGCAGCTTTGGATCATGAGCCCGGAAGACAACCCCCATGCCGCCGCGGCCAATCTCTTCCAGAATCTCATAGGACCCCAGTCTGCCGAGTGTTCCCGGCAATTCGCACGGGGCCAAATATTGCCCAATCGGAGTTGGCGCCGCCGACACTGCGGGCTTTTGCAGGAAGTTCCCAGCCTGCTCATAGGCCACGAGGAGAGCGTGAACGCGCTGCCGTTGATCCTGATCTACACATTGAGCGTTGAGAAATGCGTCGCGTTCTGTACCGATCTTGCTTAAAGCGACCAGAAAGATGCCCTCGACCGACAGCGGATCGACACTTCCCAGATTGGCAGGGTCGATGGTCATGGAATCGGGCTCCGCAGCGTTGGGTTCGTGCGCTAACGGCATTGGTGATCTCCTGAAAAGGTAAGCTTCTCAGAGAGATGCGTCAAAACGCTTCGCAGCGCCTCGTGGAATTTGCGAATATTTTCAACGGCCACCAGCAACCGTCGCCGATCAGATCTCAGACTGCAGATCTTTCGACTGGTTGAGTTCCGAGCATGGACTTCAATTCCCGGAGATCACGCCGAGCGTCGTCTCGGAATCGTCATTGTTGCTCATCAGATTTTGCGAGCCACACGGAAGTTTTTTTCCGACACCGCCCACAACGAAGCGGTTGCGTTTGAACTACCAGACGTTGTACCAAGCCCAGCCGACGATGCCAAACAGGGAAGGAACGCCCGCAAGGGCCTCTGCATAAAATCCATGGTATCCGCCCGATGACCTACGATTTCAGGTATGGCGAATCAAAAGATTCAACAAATAGCCCAGTCTCAGTTGCGTGTTTGGAAAGTGGCGAAAGGGTCCGATAATGTTCGGCACGGCATTTGACCTGCTCGTACCTGAATCTCTCAAAAATTTGAGACAGCTCTTGCGCGCCATCCATGAAGCTGTCAGGCTTTGCGCATGGCATGGGATTTCAGGAAACAATCGAAGCTAACCGAAAAGGACATTACAGGGCTGAACTACTTCGATCAGATTGCACCGTTACTTCAGCGGCTGCACGACGATGCATGTGATCAGGATATGGCAGGAAATCGCACACTGCACAAGAATCAATTTGAAACCAATATAGTGAGACAAATTGCCTGAAAAATCATGAAAAAAACAGCGATTTATCGACGAATTGGGGAAGCCATGTTAGAGCAATTCCTTCAAGTGGAAGTGATGTTTCCCAAGTTTGCCGCCGTAGTTTCCGGCTGTGATGCGAACGATGTTGGGCGACGCAGCGGCGGCATGGAGACCGCGTTTCATGGCCTGCTGCACGGCTTCAAATGATAGTCCGTCGATCACAATCTCGTACACCGCCTGACAGTTTGCGGGCAATTCGGTCGTCGTGAGTCCTCGCAGAGTCGGGCAGTAGGCATCGTTGGTGCTGGCCTTAAGTTTGGGATAGCGGGATCCCACTTTGCTGCCGGAGCGAACGATGCCGCCAGGAAATGGAAGAGCCACGTCCACTCCGGTACCGATGGCTTCCACCGCTGCTTCGGCCGCGACAAGTGCGGTTGCTGAGTTCGTGCCGCAGAACAGTAGGTTGCCCCCGGCGACGCCTGTGATGGTACCGAAATAGTCTTCGCAGACAAATTCGCCATCCATTGTGGGGATTCGCCAATAACGCCGGTTATCAAACTTCTTGGCGACCTGAAAACCATCACCGAAATAACGAATCCCGCCTCCAATGCGAATCTGTTTTTCCTTCGGACAGTCCAAAATCCCGTTATAACAAGCCGTCGTGGGACAGGTCAGAATGCACTGACCGACTCGACTCTGCAGCGCTTTTCCGAGAGCGTCCACGCTGAAGCCAAACACCAGCACCGAAACGCCTGGCCGACCGTCGGGTGTTTCGTTTTCGGGAACGATTCGTTCAATCGCCGCTTCCACATCACAAGCGATCACGCTGGTCGCGTTTCCGCAGAGCACCGTCGCGCCGGTCGTGGCCCATTTGAGACTGTCGGCCGTAATGATCAGTCGCGCGGCCTTAATCGGAAATGCCTCAGCAAACGTATCGATGATCTCAACGCCGTGAAGTTGAAGTGATGTTGCTTGAGGCTCAGTCATCAGGATACTCATTGAAAGTTGTTGGATCAGCCAAAAGGCGCTCAAATCATCACTGCGGTTTCGTCGGGATCACACAGGATTCCGTCAGGTAACTCAGATCCACCGGATAATTTCGCCAGCGGATCGAATAGTACTTTTCAAACCACTCCTTAATATCGGGCTCCACTTCGTGATCATAAACAGGATCGACATGCAGCGTCTTGCCGATCAGTGTCTCACGGATTTCGCCTTGTTCAACGAGCACCCGTCCTGACTTCATCACGATTCGAGGCATCTCGAACATGATTTCTTTGTTCTCATGCGCCGTGTAGATCGTGATGTCGGCATCAGCTCCGGCACCCAAATGGCCTTTGTCCTTCAGGCCGAGAATCTTTGCGGGGCCCGCGCGAGTGATGATCGCAATTTCGTTAAGCGTATATTCTCGGGTAATCTCCCACAGCGTCGAGCGTTGGCGAATTTCCGGCGGACAGGTTTTCAGAACGTCCTGTCGATATGTTCGATCCATCAGGAAACGAATAATCTGCGGGTACGCCAGAAACGATGCGCCGTTCGGATGATCGGTGCTCATGACGACTCGCCACGGGTCAGTCACCAGCAGATACCACTCAAGACCAATCGCCCACTGCAGCGAATGAACAAGGGACTTGTTACGATATTTGATCGGCGTGACTCCACAGCCCGATTCCATTTCCGTATCGCTACTGAACCATTTCCCGCCGTAGACCTTCGACAGAAAATAACCCAGTGGCCCATCACCCGTCATGCTGGTGGTTTCACCAAACATAACCTGTCCGACGTCGACGGTGATATTGTCGTGCGAATTCACATAGTCGACAAGCGGCATGACCTTACTGTTGAAAGTATTTTCATCGCCGTTGCCGCCGCCATAACTATTGAACTGAATGTGAGTAATGTGGCCTCGATGTCCTTCGAGGGCCTTCATGGTCTCCAGTGTTGTTTCCCAGTTGCCCGGCATTCCTAGGTTGTTGCAGTGAATGTGAACGGGATGAGGCAGGCCGAGTTCCGCGGCGGCTCTGGCAACACCACCGATGATCTGTCGGGGTGTGACATTAAAGTGGTCCACAAGCGAATCCAGTCCGCTGACGTTGCCAGCCTGCTTGGACTTCCAGACTTCGACTCCGCCTGGATTCACCAGCTTTGGAGCGAACCCTTTGGTGGAAGCCAGCAGCCATGCAATAAATGCCTTTAGCTTCTGCGGCTCATTTTTCTTGAGCGACTGCATCACATAGTGATTGTTCCCCATGAGCACATAGATGCCTTTGTCGAGACACGGAGTGTCTTCAAATTCTTCATGTGCGTGGCGAGCTCCCAGTGGCGGAATCGCCGCATCGAACGCCGTCGTGTAACCCAAAGCCGCGTATTTGTAGCCGGTGGCAAATGTGCTGGGCACGCTCCCCATTGTGCCGCTGTGAGTCACGCTGGTGCGAGAAAGAGTTTCGCCACGGCGTTTTTCTTCTGGGCGCATCTTTCGGGCGACGTTGACCTTGGGCCCAGCAATGTGACAGTGCATATCGATACCGCCGGGCATCACCACCAGCCCACTGGCATCAATGGTACGCGTTGGTCGAATGCATGCATCGGTCGGCGCACTGACAATTCGACCGTCCAGAACCCAGATGTCCCGGACTTCGCCGTCAATGCCATTCAGCGGATCGTAAACGATGCCCTGGGAAATCTTTATGTAGTCGGGTGAACTCATGTTGAATCGCAGATTTCGGTAGTGAGTGAGTTTGAAATCAGTTGTGTTCAGGTTCGTGAACGGCTCCGCCAATCTTATCAAAGCCGGTTTGGCGAAAAACGCATCAGTGGAATATTTGGTCTATTCGATGAACAAACTTCTTCCGTTATCGGCAAGCGGCTGGCAACAGTTTGCATTTTGGCCAACGCCATTGCAGGCTGCGGGAAAAGAAGGATGAGTTTTTTGATAATTTGATCACAATAGGGCTTTAGTTTTGGAGGCCGTGTCGGACTCGGAAAGGACTCCGATGAATTCAAAGTGCATCCATCTCAATTGGGACAGAAACTCCTCCCTTTTCGGCATTTTTCAGATTTCCGGGCTTGGCTTTGATGACAGTCCCGCATTTCTAAGCCGTTGCACAAGAATAAACGACCGAGCAGAAAGCCGAAAGGACATGACTAAGGACGCCGATTTTCATCTGACAACCGACGCGAGTGCCAAAGTCCCGATGATGCACAAGAATGCTGACGAGCGGCAACGTGAGCAGCATCGCTCCCATTCGGGGCGACCGACGTGATTGCTCCGAAACCGCCGCAATGATGATCGCGGGGATTATGACTCGAAGAATCAGAGACATGATGTTCTGCTCGCGGTGAAGAGTGAGGGCTTTGTTCCGAGGCTCGAGCCTCGGAACGCAATGCCCCGGACGCTTCCGCCTCCACAACTCTGGAGGCTGGAGCCTCCGTCCAGTGCGTTCCAGGGCTGGAGCCCTGGAACGAGAGTAAACCGAACCCTGTTCTGATTATTTGTGGTCGTGAGCGTCGTGGGCTTCTTCCTTGAACTCTCCCGTGTACGGCGTGCCTTCAATTTCTGCCGTCATGGTTCCTGCGTATTCCTGCACGATCCCCAGTTTTTCGTGCTTGCCCACGAAGCGTGACGACAAGCCATCTGTTTCGCCTTCCAGCGGGACGGGCAACAGGTCGGCCTGAAGTTCCGGGTCACCGATGCTCAGCAGTATTTTTTCTGTCTTGATCGGTGAGGGAGACTTTTCATCGCTGCCAAGGACGTAAACCGTTGCTTCCTGTTTGTCGTGGTCGACTGTGAATTCAACGTGATACTTGCCGCCGCCCCAGTCAGCCAATGTGCCGTCATGTGGTCCGGACCCGTGGCCGTGCGCATGTTCTCCCTCGCCTTCACCATGTTCGGCCGCAGCGCTTGCCGCTGGCGTGGCAGGGGCAGCAGCATCCGGTGCGGCACCTTCCTGACATCCGCTCGTCAGGCCAAGAATGCCAGTCGCAAGAAACGCGGTTGCAAGGTTACAAAACTTCTTCATCAGAAAACTCCATCAAGGGGGGAAATGTTCAAACCGATCAGGTTGGAACGGAACTGTTCTCAACACCGGACACACGCCGATGCCACGATTACTCAATGTCCAAATTCATCAATTGAATCCTGCTGCTTTGCGATCTTCACGGCATCCTGCCCACTGAATTTCCAGAACAGGCCCGGATGAATCAGGAACTCGCAGAATGTCGATGTGACCAGGCCACCCAGGATCACGGTCGCCACGGGATACAGAATCTCACGACCCGGTTCCTGACCGCCCAGAACCAGCGGCACAAGTCCGATCCCGGCTGTCAACGCCGTCATCAGAACGGGAGCAAGTCGCTCCAGACTTCCACGCACAATCATTTCCTGCGTAAAGTCTTCACCTTCTTCTTTCATCAGATGAAAGTAGTGCGTCACGAGCAGAATGCCGTTTCGCACGGCAATCCCACCGAGCGAAATAAATCCCACCAGACTGGCAACGGTTAATGACTGCCCGGTAATAACCAACGCCAGTACGCCTCCGATAAAGGCGGTTGGCAAGGCGTTGAGGATCTGCAAAACCACGCGAACCGACGGAAACAGAACCATCAACACGACGAACATGCCGATAACTGACACTCCGGCCAGAACGGTGATAGTTCGCGTCGCACTTTGCTGACTTTCAAACTGGCCACCGTATTCGACAAAGTATCCTTCTGGCAGCACAATCTGACTGTTGACGCGTTGCTGAATCTCGGCCACCGCACTCGCCAGGTCTCTGTCCTGAGTATTGCAACGAATCACGATGCGACGGCGAGCATTTTCGCGGTTGATCGAATTCGGGCCACTGCCTTCACCGATGTCCGCCAGTTCACGCAGTTCAATTTGCCCACGGTCGTTTGGCAGGTCGATCCGCAGTCGTCCCAGATTGGCATAGTCGGTTCGGTAGTTTTCTTCGAGTCGCACAAGCAGGTCAAATCGCCGTTGACCCTCCAGAACCTGCGACACAACCTCGCCCTGCAGCGCGGTCTGAAGAATCTGAGCCACATAGGCACGTGTGAGTCCATAAAACGCGAGGTCATCAGACCGGAGTCGAATATGCAATTCCTCGGTCTGGCGAACAGCTTCCACGATTGCCGGAGTTAACCCCGGTACGGATTGCAGCGTATTCTTCACCTGTTCAGAGAGTTGTTGCAGCGTGTCCAGATCGTCGCCATGAATCTTGATGGCAATCTGAGCATAGACACCAGAAACCATGTGACTGATCAAATGCGCCAGCGGTTGCTCCACTTCAATATCAACTCCAGGCGCTTCTTCACCCAGCTCGTCCAGCAGTTTTTTCAGGATCGCTTCACGCTGACCGCGGATATCCGGATTCATGCTGAGAATGTATTCGCCCGTGTTGACCGGTGATGCATGCTCATCCATTTCCGCTCGGCCCGTTCGTCGTACAAAATTCAGGATGGACCCGTTGGGGTTTTTCTCCGACTTCTGCATCTGCCGCAGCTTCTGGTCAATGACACCCGAAACCTGATTCGATGCATCCAGGGAAGAGCCCGGTGGCAATGTCAGATTGATCTGGACGCTGCCTTCATCAAACTGCGGAAGAAAGTTGCGGCCAAGTTGTGACAGTTCCCAGCCAGCATATGCGACTGTCAACCATGTGATCGCCAGCAGAAACAGCGGATGCGCAATGCTGAACCGAATAAGATAGCCAGCAGCCCACTTGAATCCCCGCAGCAGCAGACCGTCGTGATCAGCGTGCGTGGCCCGCGACTGAGGTAACAGATAAAAGGACAAGACAGGAGTGACGGTAAGGGAAACCACCAGCGAGGCAAGGATCGAAACGATATAGGCCACTCCCAGCGGTGCAAACAATCGTCCTTCCACTCCCGAGAGAGCAAACAGCGGCAGGAAGACGAGAATCACCACGGCTGTTCCGAACACGATGGCGCTGCGAATTTCTACACTGGCTTCATAGACCACAGTCATTGCCGATTTTTGACTCTCGATTTTCGATTGTTCTGAAGCGGCAGCTCCGTTCAATCGACAATCATCAATCGCCATTCGCCAATTCTTCAGCCGCCGAAAGATGTTTTCCACGTCCACAATGGCATCATCAACCAGTTCGCCCATTGCAACGGCGATGCCTCCCAGCGTCATGACGTTGATCGAAAGATGTGTGCCCGTGATCATGCCCCAGAGCCGAAACACAAGCGTGGTAATGACGAGAGACAAGGGAATTGCAGTGAGTGTGATGAACGTGGTTCGAAAGTTGAGCAGAAACAAAAACAGGATGATGACGACCAGCACGGCTCCAATAACCAATGCTTCACCGACATTGAAAATACCACGATCGATGAAGTTCTTCAGTCGAAACAGTTCAGAGTTGATCACGATATCAGCGGGCAGTGACGCTTCGGCTTCCTGAAAGGCCTGCGCCAGGCGATCCGTCAGCGATCGTGTATCCACATGGGGTTGCTTCACAACTGTGAAGACGACGCCTGGCAGGCCGTTGACGCTTCCATCACCACGTTTGAATTGTCCGCCTTCGACGATTTGAGCCACCTGTCCGAGCAGAATCGATCGATCTTCATGAACCTTGATCGGCACCTGTCGCAGATCGCTCAGAACTCGGTGAACGTCCGGGCCAAGCCGTCCAAGGATCCGAATCGGTCGTTCTGATTCGCCCTGCACGGCGAATCCACCGCTGGTGTTGATGTTGCTTTCTTTGAGAGCCTGTTCAGCCTCTTGCAGAGTGATTCCGTATTCCAGCAGCGCCGTCGGGTCAATCAGTACCTGATATTGCTTCTTGTCGCCACCCAGCAAAAACACTTCGGCGACGCCCGTGACTTTTAGGATGCGTGGACGCACGATCCAGTCAGCCGTCGTCCGGAGGGCCATCTGGCGACTGGCCACTGTAGGAAATTCGACGTCGTACGTTTTTCCGCCAATTGTGATGTTGGCTCGGCGATCGGTCTCTGTCGTATTCAGATCGTCCTGACTTTCCGGGACGTGCCATTCCAGCTTCTCCACGGCGACTGGCTGCCACGTGGCCACGCGATGTCGGTCCACTGGCCGCCAGACTTGAACCGGATCGGCTGTGGATTCGCCAGCGAGAAGTTCTGCCATCAGATCGGTTCGCTCAATAGGAAACAGATCACCTCCACGCGGCCCTTGTTGTCGGTAGAGTCCCGCCACAACAATCTGCCCCATGATCGACGCAGGCGGAGTCATTTGTGGAAGGATGCCTTCCGGAAGCACGCTGCCCAGAGTTGTGAGTCGTTCCTGAACGGTTTGCCGGGCTGCACGAATCTCGGTGTTCCAGTCGAATTCGATGTAGATGACATTCAAACCGGCCGTCGACTGACTGCGCACGGCCTGAACGCCGCTGGCGCCCAGCAGGGCAATTTCAATCGGCTGCGTGACAAGCGTCTCGACTTCCTCGGTCGCCAGCCCGGGGCATTCCGTGATGATGATGACTCGTGGGCGATCGAGATCCGGAAACACATCGATCGGCATCTGAGTCGCCAGATACGACCCATAGACCATCATGGCGATGCTGATAATCAGCACCAGCATGCGATAACGCAGCGCAAAGCGAATTATAGAGTTTAACATTTTTGATTGGCGATTTTTGATTGCAGATTTGAAATGCAAGAAACAGGATGATTTTCGATCGGCGATTTTTGGTTTTGGATTTGCGGCGACTTCAATCAAAAATCACCAATCAAAAATCGAAAATCAATGCGCAGCATGCACCGTTCCGTCGGCATGAACATGAACATCAGCACGAATTCCGCTCGCAGCCTGAGCTTTCATGACACGATTGAGCGACGCCGCAGCACTCTGTGCGAGATACAGCCCCGGCTTCACGCTCCCATCGTTGGCGAGTACGATCTGCAGTCGTTCTTCGTGCAGAACATGCACTGGCAAGCGATTGAACAGGTCTCCATTCTGCTGGAAGACATACGCTTCAGGACCTTCACGAACCACGGCGGCCGCTGGCACCACAATGACGTCCCTGAGTTCCTCAACTGGCACATGCAGGCGGACGCGCTGCCCCGGCCGGAATCGCCAGACGACAAATGTCTTGTCATCCTGGACATAAGATCGCGACTGATTGGTCAATGGAGTAAAGAAGTCAAAAGTGCGGCTGGATGAGTCAATGGAATTTGAGAGGTGCCTGATCCGAAAAGTCTGATCGAGCGTCGGCCAACGGGATGCATCATCTTCCGCAAACTCCATCTCAATCGGCCATCCCTGCTGAGCGGCCTGCTCCAGATAACTGGCTTCTCGTTTGAAGGCATGTCCTTCAATGTAGAGCGAGCCATGATTTGCCAGAACAGAGAGTAACTGCCCCGCCTGTACCTGGGTTCCAAGATCGACCTGCAGATCCTGAACCTCATAGTCAACTGAGTCTGGCGCTTCGTCGACAAGTGACGCAGTTTCGTCGGAAGTTTTTAGAGGCGATGACTGCGTTTGCGGCAATGGCTGAACCGACAGTGAGGGAGGAGCGACGACATCAATCGAGGCGATAAACCGCCCCTCCTGAATCTCCCCGATCTGTGGAGGATTTAGTCCCCGCGTCAGCAGGTCCTGACGATATCCTTCAATCGCTGCCTGTTGCCGCTTCAATTGCTGTTCAAGTTCAATCAGCTTTGCTTGCGACAGCCCACCATTTGCTGCAAGCGGACGGAGACGTTCGAGTTGCTCGTTAATCAGCTCCGTTTCACGAACGGCTCGGAACAATTCCGACTGCGTGTTCTGCAGGTATTCACTGATCAGTCGCAGCGTAAATAAACGGTCGCCGGGCCGGACTGTGTCACCGGGAAATGCGTGGACCTGAGTCACAACACCAACGGCGGGCGAGGTGACTCCTCGATCAGACAACCCGGGACGATCGACGACTTCTCCTGGAACAAGAATCTTGCGCCAGAAGGACTGCGGCTTGACTGGCTTCGAAACCAGTTTCAAATTCTGACGAGCCTGCGGACTGAGCTTCAGCACTTTGGGTTCCTGAATCGGCGGCGGACTCGCCTTCTCGGTCGAGGCCACGGGTGCTGATACGCGAAACATCGATTTCAGGAGATCCTGGTATCGGAACCCAAACCCACCAATGCCAACCAGCACAAGAAACAACACGACCCATCGAAGCAAACGGGGCGGACGAGACATAGATCACCAGAATCGCTGGAGCCAGAGGGTCAGCCAATGGAAATGCCGACAATACGCGGGCACTCAGGCTGCACTCGAAGTTGAAAGTCGTCCTGCAAGATGCGGCTATTGACCGCAGCGAAGACGAAACGAGTGATCTCTGCCGTTTTACAGGCGCAGCATGTGCGGCAGAACGAGCAATGGCGGAAAAATGCTGCGTTCCGGCGGCCTGGTTTTGCTGCACGCGACAAACTGCGGGAGAACCGAATCTGCTTCGCGACCACCATCGGAATTGATCATCGAATTGCCGTCGGCAGCAGGCAATTCGAGGCGTTCAACAGCAGCGGTCAGTACATCACAACCAACGTAGAGTACGCTCTGGTCATGATCCGGCGATGGCAATTCAGCATGATTAACATGCCGGTGGGAATGGCCATGCTTGTCAGCATTGTGATCAGAAGAATGCGACTGGACAGTCAAGTGAATGTGAGGCCGTTCCCCATGGCCTGCCTCAGACGGCAAACTTTCATGCGCGTGGCAATGCGGAACTGCAGCTCCTCGGAGCATCAGTTGGATAATTGCCAGAATTATGATCGTCACGCGCACAAAACAAATCCTAAAAACACGTCGAGACTTTAGCCCGGATTCCCTTGAAAGACAAGATGATTGATTGAATTCATCATTTCCGGCATCGAGCGGCCTGGAATGCGTCTCGCAGGCCGATCCCAAAAGTGACGAAATAAAACACCTCAGTCGCAAGCGAGTGGGGGACGCTGACTATGTAGAAATCCTGCGTATGATCGGGGAAGTGGAGCCCCCAGGCCAAGTACCCGGCTCAGCGAGGTGGGCGAGGCAATGAAGTGACAAAGTTCCGGGTGTTCGTGTGGCAAATTTATCACTCTGCCCAAATGTCGCGTCTCCAGCTCCGTCCAATTTGGTTCTACGCCAGCAGCATGTTGTCGTGCTGACGGTGCGACACCTTCTGATTTTGTGCGCTGACCTGTCCGTTCAGCGTCCAGAGGTCGTATAGCCAGCCCATTAAAAATAGACCACCGGTCGCGAAAAAAATCAGTCCGCTTATCCATTTTCCCATGTAAAGGCGATGGATTCCAAACATGCCAAGGAACGTCAGCAACAGCCACGCGATGGTGTAGTCGAATTCGCCAGCGGCGTAACGACGTTCGGCTTGGGCATGCATTGACGGGATCAGCACCAGGTCGACAATCCATCCGATACCGAGCAGCCCCAGCGTGAAAAACCAAATGGTGCCGGAAATCTGTTTGCCGAAATAGAAGCGGTGAGCTCCCATGAAGCCGAAGATCCAGCATAAGTATCCAACCAGCAGACTATGAGTGTCTTCGCGTTGAGCCGACATAAGATTCCCCCCTGCATTTTGTTGCTGCGCCTTTCGCTGAAGTCAGGACAATCTTAACAATGCAAGCGGTGTGCCATTCTGAATTCCGGAAGTTCCCGACGAGATGCTTGGTCTGCACGGCCATTCTTCTTATCTTACACCGGTTGACCGGCGACCACTGCGAGCGCTGAGCCACCGCAATCGATACCGGGTGACGCGGCCGTCGCCACAAATCGTGCTCAACGCGAGTCGAATTCGACTGTCTGAGGATGGCATGGAATTCGCTCCCGGAGGACAGTGATTCATCCATTCTTGTTCTGGAGAATGCTTATTTTTGAATGCGACTATCGAGCAAGCGATTGCAACTCGCCCTGCAGACATCTCGGCAACGGCTCGGAATCGCAACATCCTGCGCCGTTTCCGGGTCACACAAGGCGTCCAGCCTTGCGATCGTCGTCGGCCTGCTGCCGCTTTTGCTGGCCGGTGGAGGTCCTGGTGCAGCCAATCGCTTTATCCAGACCCATGAATCGCCGCCTTCAGAAATTGACCGCTGCTGCCACGCTGCCCACGATCGCTGGCTGCACTGGCGCTCAGTCGACACTTGATCCTGCCGGACGGGAAGCCGCGCAGATCGCAGAGTTGTTCTGGTGGATGGTTGGTGGCGCGATCATCATCTGGCTGGTCATGGTGGTGCTCGCGGTCTATGCCATCTGGGTTGATCCCGAGCGACATGATCCTCGTCGTACTGCTCGCTTTATCATCGGCGGCGGCGTTGTTTTTCCCACTGTCGTGCTGACGACGCTGCTGGTGTTCGGGCTGCAGTTACTGCCACAGTTGGTCGCCCCTGCTCCGGAAGGCAGTCTGCAGATTGAAGTCAATGGTTTGCAGTGGTGGTGGCGAGTCCGCTATCCCGGTGACGAGACCAATGAAGCCGCCGAACTGGCCAATGAGATTCGCCTGCCCGTCGGTGAACCGGTGCAATTCCTGCTGCAATCGGAAGACGTGATTCACGCGTTCTGGATTCCTTCGCTGGGTGGCAAGATCGACATGATTCCGGGACGGACGACACGACTGACGCTCACGCCGACTCGAACAGGAACGTTCCGCGGTGCCTGTGCCGAATACTGCGGCGAAGCTCACGCTCACATGAACTTTGATGTTATCGTGATGGAACGACCGGAATTCGATGCATGGCTGGAACATCAGCGACAACCGGTGTCAAAGCAGGATGAGCCGCTCCTGCAGAAAGGCCGTGAGCTGTTCTTGTCTCGCGGTTGCGGGGCATGCCACACGGTGCGAGGAACAAACGCCACCGGTCGTACCGGCCCGGATTTGACGCATGTCGGCGGTCGCACATCCATCGCTGCCAGCGTATTGCCGAACGAAATCAATGACTTTCATACGTGGCTGACGGATACCGACGACGTAAAACCGGGTGTGCTGATGCCTTCGTTCCACATGTTGCCGGAAGACGAACGTGGGGCCTTGGCGGCATGGCTGGAGGGCTTGCAATGACGATCGAGAATGCTGATCCCGATCCGTTGCCGGAAACTCCGCCGTTGGAATTGCGCCGCGCCCAGGAAGCACGATTGCTCGAAGCGTGGCGGACTCCCACCGGCTGGCGATACTGGTCGGCCGTGAACAATTCCACAGTCGGATTGTGGTACTGCGTCGCATCATTCGGCTTTTTTTTGTTCGGTGGAATTCTGGCGCTGCTGATTCGCATTCAACTGGCAGTGCCCAGCAACGGATTTCTGTCGGCCGATCAATACAACCAGGTGTTCACGCTGCACGGTTCGGTAATGATGTTTTTGTTCGCCGTGCCGATCTTCGAAGCGATTTCGATTCTGCTGCTGCCGCAGATGCTGGGTGCCCGCGACCTGCCGTTTCCAAGATTGTCTGCGTTTGGGTTCTGGTGTTTTCTGATCGGCGGGGTCTTCGTCAGCGGTTCGATCTTCTTCAACGCCGGGCCGAAAGGCGGCTGGTTTATGTACCCACCGCTGACGTCGTCGTATCAACCGGGTATTGGAGCGGACATCTGGCTGCTGGGACTTTCGTTTATTGAAGTGGCCTCGATTGCTGCCGCCGTGGAACTGATTGTTGGCGTGCTGAAATGTCGCCCGCCAGGGATGCGGATCAATCTAATCCCACTGTACTCGTGGTACATCCTGGTTGTCGCCGGCATGATCCTATTCGCGTTTCCGCCGCTGATTGCCGGTGACCTGCTGCTGGAAATGGAACGCACGTGCGACTGGCCGTTCTTCGATGCGACTCGGGGTGGCGACCCGCTTCTTTGGCAGCACCTGTTCTGGATTTTCGGACACCCGGAAGTCTACATCGTCTTTTTGCCATCGGTCGCGCTGATCGCCATGATCGTGCCGACGATGGCTCGCACAAAGATGCTGGGGTATAGCTGGATTGTTCTGGCCGCCGTGGGAACCGGTTTCCTGAGCTTCGGTTTGTGGGTGCATCACATGTTCACGACGGGACTGCCGGGAATTTCGATCGGCATTTTCTCTGCCGCGTCGCAGGCCGTGGCGATTCCTACCGGCGTGCAACTTTTCTGTTTTCTGGCGACGCTGATTGCAGGGCGAGTCACCAAATCGGTGAGCATGCTCTTCGTTTTTGCCGGGCTGGCGACGTTCATTATCGGAGGACTCACGGGCGTGATGGTCGCCGTCGCGCCGTTTGATTTTCAGGCTCACGATACGTACTTTATCGTGGGACATCTGCACTACGTTTTGATCGGCGGAACAATCTTTCCGATTATCGCGGGTTTCTATTACTTCATTCCGCTGGTCACGGGGAGGCTGTTGTCGGAACGAGTCGGTCGAGTCGTCTTCTGGCTGATGCTAACCGGCTTTAACGTCACCTTTCTGCCGATGCATCTGACGGGCTTGCTGGGGATGCCTCGCCGAGTTTACACCTACCCGGCAGGAATGGGGTTTGAAACGTTGAACATGATTTCCAGCATCGGTTCATTCGTGCTCGGAATCGGCTTTGTTGTGTTTCTGTGGGACGTGCTGCGACCTCGGAAGAACCAGCCACTGGCCGAACGCAATCCGTGGAACGCGGGAACTCTGGAATGGCTGGCCGAAGTTCCCAACAGACCGTGGGGTGTCCGCTCCATCCCGGAAATCGACAGTCGCTATCCGTTGTGGGATCAGCCTGATTTCGTTCGCGACGTCGATGAAGGCCGCTTCTATCTTCCTGACGCGGAAGAAGGCCTGCGCGAGACTTTGGTGACGTCGGAAATTGATGCTGTGCCAAGGCAGTGTCTGCGCGTTCCCGGACCGACGTTCATCCCGCTGTGGGCCGCCATCTTTGTGGGCGGTGTATTTATCTTCGGCACGTTCCACTGGTGGTGGTCGACGGTCATCAGCGGAGTTCTTGGCCTCGCCACGATTCTTATCTGGTTGTGGACGGGAACCGCCATTATTCCCGAGAAACCTACAAAGGACATTGGCCTGGGACTGACGGTGCCGATCTACGTGTCCGGCCCGCAGGCGGTCGGCTGGTGGGCGATGTTCATCACGATGCTCGGAGACATGACGGCCTTTATTGCTCTGGTGTTCGGCTACTTTTTCTACTGGACCATTCACGAAGATTTCCCGCCAGACCCGCTGCCCGGGCCGGGCGTGCTTTGGCCGTCGATCAGTCTGTCGCTGTTTGTCGCCGCGTGGTGGCTGACCATTCTCGCTCGCCGCTGGAACCGCGCCGATCAAGCAAAATCGTACTACTGCGTGTTAACGACGGCTGCTCTGCTGACGATCGCCGGTTCCGGGGCGCTTGTTGCGGGACCTTGGATCACGGAGCTGGATCCGACAGCGCACGTGTATCCAGCCATCGTCTGGATATTGGTGATTTGGACGGCTGGACACGCGGCCGTCGGTTTCATCATGCAGACTTACTGCATCGCTCGCCGAGCCGCCGGAAAGATGACATCGCGCTACGACGCGGACATTTGCAACGTCACTCTCTATTGGCATTTTCTGGCACTCACCGCTGTGATCACCGTCGCCACGATTGCCGGATTTCCACTGTTGACCTGATTGAAAGCCATGCGCGAACCAGCGAACACAACATCGAAACCGGAGCGAGACGAAAGCCTGTGGTCGCTGATCGTGTCGCCCATTATCTGGGCGATTCACTTTCTGGCGACTTACCTGACGGCCGCCATCTGGTGCGCGAAGTTTGCGAATTCGAATCGATCGTTTGATGAAGTTCGAGTGGCGATTGGCGTCTTCACAGTGATTGCTCTGGCAGGAATCTTCGTGAACGGGTGGGGCGGATATCGGCATCACAAGTTCGGCGGTGAATCAGTTCCGCACGACGACGACACTCCGGAAGATCGACATCGGTTTTTGGGATTCGCCACGTTGCTGCTGGCGGGACTTAGTGCCGTTGCAACTCTGTTTGTGGCCGCCGTCGCAGTATTCGTCAGGAGTTGTCATTAATGAAACGTGGACTCTTCATCGCCGGATTGCTGACGCTGGTTGTTGCCTGGACCGGGCCGTTGCCTGAGCTGGCTCACAAGGCATTTTTCGGTCACATGACCATGCACATGCTGAATGTCGCTTTGGCTGCCCCGTTGTTAGCGCTGGGCATTGCGGGAACGCGGTTCGATCCGGTGGACCGCCTTCCACGACTGTTCGCGCCGATTCCGGCTTCTGTTGCCGAACTTATTATCGTCTGGGGCTGGCACGCTCCAGCGCCGCATCATCTTGCCAGAATGAGTTTCTTTGGACTCGCGGCGGAACAGCTTTCGTTTCTGTTCGCCGGAGTCTGGGTCTGGCTGTCGGCTTTCGGCGGGCGCGTCGATGCGAGTCATGATTCGGCAACGGGAGACGCGATTCAGAAGGGGCGAAGAGCTGCCGGGGTCATCGGATTACTGCTGACATCGATGCACATGACGCTGCTCGGCGCATTGCTGGCACTTTCGCCACGCCCATTGTATCCACACCACCACGGATTCGGCACACTGTCTGCGCTGGGTGATCAACATCTGGGCGGTGCCATCATGCTGGTGGCGGGTGGAATTGCTTATCTGTCGGGCGGGCTCTGGCTCACGGTCGAGGTGCTGAGAAATACATCATTGAAAGAAGACATTGCCACTTAGGCCGGAACAAGGCGTCATGCCGGAGCATCGCAAGTCGACGGTTCGACCTGGAGCCCCTGCAAGACTGCCATGCTGCTCGGGCGAAGGATCGCTCGGTAAATAATTGTCCGATTGTTGTCTTTCGCTCTGCGAAAGCAACGCAACTTTCGCAGAGCGAAAGGCGACACTAAATTCTTAAACCGTCGTAAGCCGCCGTTCCGGCCTGCATTCACTCGAAGGAAACCCATCATGAAGTTGTGGTTGAAACACGTTGCGATTATGGTTGCCGTCGCCGGTGTTGTCGGAGTTGCGGCAATGTTGTCTGGCATCATTCCGATTGCGGCCAGTGGCGGGCACTGGTCGGTGACAAGGAAGGTGCTCAATTTTTCGATGGCCCGATCCGTGTCGACGCATAGTATCGGCATTGATGCACCAGACCTCGACAACTCGGCCATGGTTCATCGCGGAGCTGGCCACTTCGAAACCGGTTGCGTGCAATGCCACGGCAGTCCGGTTCGACCTCAAAGTCCGATCGTGGCCGCCATGACGCCCCGCCCGCCTGCACTGTCAACGGCTGTTCCGCATTGGGAAACGCGGGAACTGTTTTACATCGTCAAACACGGTGTCAAGCTGACTGGAATGCCTGCCTGGTCCGGTCAGAATCGTGATGACGAAGTGTGGGATGTCGTCGCCTTCCTGAAGACGCTGCCCGAGACTGACGCCGACGCTTATCGCAAACTAGTCACCGATTCGAACACGGCTGTTTCCGAATACTTGGGGCCGCCACATCTTCAGCACCTGGTGACTTCAACGTGCGGACGATGCCATGGAACGGATGGGCGGGGCCGTGATTCCGGAGCATTCCCTGCACTCGCCGGGCAGCATCAGAAGTATATCGCCGCTTCACTGCGAGCTTACGCGGCAGGAGAACGACACAGCGGAATCATGCAGCCTCTGGCAGTTCCACTGGCCGACAACGAAATCACCGATCTTGCGGAATACTACAGCAAGCTGCCAACAGCATTCGACGATTCGCCATTCGAAGAAGCTGCAGCGGAGCCATCGCCTACTGACGAGATCACCGACGAACTAACAGGATTTCAGATCGCTCAAAATGGTATTCCGTCTCAGAAGGTTCCTTCCTGCACGGGCTGTCACGGTCCAGACCGCAGTGATAGCTATCCACTGCTGTCCGGACAACCCTCCAGTTACCTCGCCAAACAGTTGACGCTGTTCAAGCGGCGAGATCGCGGCGGCACTGAACAACAACACTTGATGCATCCTGCGACCGATCGGATTACGGAAAAACAGATTCAGGCCGTGGCGGAGTACTTCGCCGAAAGAGAGTGATTCCCAAAGCAGGACACCAGCACATACAGATTCACATTTTTTGCAATGTTATGCCGATGCAGGACGCACCACTAACCCTTAAACAAGTGACCCCTCGACGGCAAATCGAGGCGAAGTTTGGCTGCCGGCGAGCGCACGACGCTGCTAAAACGTGCGAGCCGTTTGTGTCGCGTCGAATTGGTTTCGTTCATCTTTACTGATTTCTGCAGCTCGGCTGTGGTTGAGGGTGACGGCCGATCGAAGCGTCCGGACTTCGATATAGGATGCCCCCGAAGACTCGTTGCCGCTGACGAGTGTTCGGGCACTGACGCTATAATTCCAGGACTTCTGCCATTCGCCAGAATACGGGCTGCGAATCATTCCAGGCCAGCAGGCGATACACGATGCGTCTTCACGATCTGGCAGGGGATACGAATCAGGGTGTTCACGAACGTGCGGAATTCCATCTTCAGTAGTTTGAACTTCTCGCTATGACGGCGATTTTTCCAGTGGCCCGTTTCCGGAAGCCACAACGCGCTCCACGCCTTCAGCGACCACGCCACCGACGCCATCACCATCTACGCCCAGTTCGAATGCAGATTATCCACCGGAGCGCGAAAGGCACGCGGTCCGTTCTTCATCTGTTCGATCACGTCAGGCACCATTGCCTGCAAGAGAACACAGCCCTGGTTGCAGCGATCATTGCACGAGAACACGACTTCTTCCGCCGTGGAGTCACGATCGTTCGTGATGTAGAAGAAATACAGGATGTCGTCGAACAGGACCTTCTCGCCTTTTTCTATCGAAAGGTTTTTCCGAATCACGATCATGCGATACTTTTTTTCGCACGCTGTCGGCTTGTAAGCGAACTCCGCCACATCTTCGCTATATTGCGATCTCGAAACATCGGAGTATCGCTGGATTCCGCTTTATGTTTGATGCGATTGAGAACTGACTTTCGATCCGCTTCAATTTTCTTTCGAGCATTTTCCATACGACGCTTCTGCGCCTTCTGTTGCCGCTTTACACTCTCTGAACGTTTCACTCGAAATCCGTCCGTGACGTGTGCTGTTGATCTGACGTACAACACTCAATACGCCATTTTCACAAGGGAATTCGGGTGATTCTTCTCGTTTAGTGATCTGGGGGTTACTTGTTTCAGGTCTAACGTACTACTCCCCGCTTCTCAATTTTCAGACCAGATTCAGAATTCTCCATGCACGCATCCGACTCCGACAGCGGTTCACCCGTGAAATTGCCAAATGTTCTCAATCAGACGGCCCTGATTGCAGGCTGTGGGTATGTGGGACATCGAGTCGCCCGGCGCTGGGATCAGCAGGGAATCCGCACGTCCGCAATCACTCGCGATGCGACGAAAGCGGAAAGCCTGCTGGCGGAAAACATTCAGCCGGTGACTCTGGCCCTTGGTTCCGATGCGGAATGGCCGCCGCTTCCGGATGTTGACATGGTACTATGGGCGGTGGGTTTTGATCGCCGCCCGGATTCTGACCGACAGGCGACCTGGGTCGACGGACTGCAGCGACTCTTGCAGCGTTTGCCATCGCGGTCAACGCCGCGACGGATTATTTACACGTCGAGCACTGGAGTTTACGGCGATGGTGAAGGACACGACGTGGATGAGCAGACGCCCTTGAATCCGAGTTCCGAAGGCGGGCTGGCCTGCGTTGCTGCCGAGAACCTGTTGCGATCATGGGCTCAGAAAACAGGCGATGAAGTTTTCATCCTGAGACTCGCCGGAATCTACGGACCAGACCGACTTCTGCGACGCATCACCGAACTGAAGAATGTAACACCAATTGCCGCGGCGCCTGATGAGTGGCTGAATCTGATCCATGTGGATGACGCGGTTCGGATGATCGACTGGAGCGCGCAAATCCATGCATGGGAACATATGAAGACAATCACTGCGATGGATCAACCGCTGGATGCCGCCACTGTGAATGTCGTGGCGACGAACAGCGTCACCCGGCGAGAGTACTATTCTACGCTGGCGAGGCTGGTGAATTCGCCCGAGCCTGTGTTTCAGTCGGCCGTGAACGGTGTTTCGTCCGACACGTCACGTCGCCGCAGCGGTGGAAATCGACGAGTCACCAGCCGCTGGCGTTCCGTGGTGCCGGTTGCGTTCGCGTTTGATGACTGCAAAAGAGGGCTCTCGGACGCAGTGGCTCGATCATCAATGCTTCCCGACGCAGGCTAGTGGTGCGTCATCCGTGGACTGAGGGATCGTGTTTCGTAGGCCGGACCGAACAACGTGAGTTCCGGCTTCTTCGTCCATTGCCGGAACTCGCTCCGCTCGGTCCGGCCTACGTTTACTGGCAGCACGACGCGTCGGGTTTTGAAAACGATTACTTCAACAGCCCGAATTCAGAGCGAAGGAAAAGTGAACTCTTGCGGCGGAAGAGTTTACGAACTCGACCTGAATATACTTTTGGGCAGATGCCGACGTAATATGTCAGAAATTCCTTCTGAGGACTCAAGTGCAGGGATCAACATGAACACACTTCTTATTCTGGGCGCGATTGTTATGGGCATTGTCACAACAGGTGGAGCGAACACGGCGGACGGTGCGGACGAGTCGGCTCGTGAGAAACCGCAGCCGCTTGCTCCAGAGCTTCGCGACAGCTGTTTGATCATCCTCCGCACGGGACTCGCTTCGGAAGAATTTTGGCCCTCCATGCATGCAGCCGAAGCAATGACTCTGGCCGGTGCTGGTGACGAGGTTGTCGCAGCCCTGGCGGCTCGCCTGCCGCTTGAGAAGGATGATCAGCGACGATGTGGGCTGGCGCGGGAACTGATTCGAGCCGGGCAACGCAGTCATCTGCCGCTTCTGTTTCAGATTCTTGCAGATAACCAGTCGAACGGTCGAACACACGCGGCGGAAAGTCTTTACAAGCTTAACGAAGCCGGAGATGGTGAGCTTTTGCGAATTGTCATGAATCAGTCGACCATTGCGCCGTTGCAGATTATGGCCGCCGGTGGCCTGGCCAAAGTCGGCGATCCGATGGCCATGGAATTGCTGCGAAAACAATTGTTGTCCGACGACAAGACAGCTCGCAACCTGTCGGCATGGGTTCTGGGCCGACACGGGAATTCGACTGACGCTGAAGTGGTGCGGAACGCGATGAAGACGGAATCGGATGAAATGGCCCACACCTTTCTGGCGGTCTCGCTGGCCTGTCTCAACAGTGATGACGGACGGACGGCGTTGATTGAGCATCTGACCGCCGAGAACAACACGGCTCGTACTATGGCGGCCGAGTTCGCAGGAATCAGTCGCACCATGGAAGCCCACGAAAAGCTGGTGCAGCTTCTGGATGACCCGTTTTTGGACGTTCGAATTCGTGCGGCACAGTCTTTAATTGCGCTATCACAGCCAGCTGACAAATAAGGGAAATCGCCCCGGCCTGGAAGTCCTGGTTTGGTCCGTAAACAAATACGCGTGCGCCCCGGAACACCTGGGAGTTCACGGCAATCCGGGACTTGGCTACTTGTGGATGTGACAGAACGCGCGCACAATGGAAGAAGCCTGCCTGAACATTCCCTGCCAGTTAATCAAAGCTGCCGCTAAAGGTGATCGCATGCGGATCGTTCCTATTTTTCCAGCCCGTCTGAGCAAGGCATTCTGCCGGATTTTGACGACCCTGGCGGTCATCGCGGTTCCGCACAACACGGTCATGTCGCAGGAAGCGGCCGCCGCATACACCGAGAAGCCGGCGAACAGCGAAAAACCGGCAACGGCCGAGAAGCCAGCACCAGCGGAAACGCCTGCCCCAGCAGCGGCGGAAGAGACGAAGGAAGACTCGGTCCTGAAAGAAGGCCATTCATCTCACGGTGAAGTTTTCAACGAAGGCCCGCGGCAGGCAGCGTATCTGATGAACGGCGTTGGGCTGGTGAAGTTTACCGTCACCACCACGAATGACGAAGCGCGAAAATTCGTTCAACAGGGCGTGGCCCAGCTGCATGGATTCTGGTACTTCGAATCTGAGCGATCATTCCGCCAGGCGGCAATGCTGGATCCGGAATGCGGGATCGCCTACTGGGGAATGGCAATGTCCAACCGCGGCAATGCAAAGCGAGCGAAAGGATTTATCGCCGAAGCCGTCAAACGAAAAGACAAAGTGGATCGCCGTGAAAAGCTGCTGATCGAAGCCTTTGAACGATTCATTAACGCCACGGCCGAGAAGGACGAAGAAAAGAAGACTCGCGCCAATCGCTACGTGTCTGATCTTGAAGACTTGCTGATTGAGTTCCCCGACGACATCGAAACAAAAGCGTTCCTTTGCGAATTTTTCTGGTCTGGAAAACGTGAAGGCCTGGAGATGCCGACGCAGCTGGCCATCGACGCCATGATTCAGGATGTGCTCGACGTGGAACCCCTGCATCCGGTTCACCACTACCGTATCCATTTATGGGACGCGAAGAAACCGGAGCTTGCTCTTGAGTCCTCGGCACTGGGCGGAATGGCGGCTCCGGCGATCGCTCACATGTGGCACATGCCAGGGCACATCTATTCGAAGCTGCACCGCTATCACGACGCCGTGTATCAGCAGGAAGCGTCGGCGCGTGTGGACCATGCTCACATGATGAAGGACCGAGTCCTGCCGGACCAGATTCACAATTTCGCTCACAACAATGAGTGGTGTATTCGCAACATGATTTCCATTGGGCGTGTGCATGACGCCGAATCGCTGGCTCGCAATATGCTAAGTATGCCGCGGCACCCGAAGTACAACAACATTGGAAAGTCGGGCAGCTTCAAATACGGACGTGAGCGACTTCTGGATGTGCTGCAGGCGTTTGAACTGTCTGAGAACATCGTCGCGTTGAATGGCACGACGTGGATGGAAGACACCGGCGACGATGAAGAAGATCTGCGACGCGACCGAGCCATCGGAGCGGCCTTTGCAAGCCTCGGACGAACCGCCGAAGCAACTGCCTTTCAAGATCGCATTCAGAAACAGCAGGAAGCAGAAAAGCAAAAAGAACAGGCCGCGATGACCGAAGCGGAGACCAAATCGCGTGAAGCGAAAGAGGACGACAAGGCCATTGAAAAGGCTCGCAAGGACGCTGAAGGGAAATTTGCCGCCAGCCTGAAACGCTTTGAAAAAGCACTGCAGGAAATTGAAGGGCAGACGGCTGCCAAAGCCGGTGATTTCGCGGGAGCGCTTGATCTGCTGACTAAAGCAGACGCATCGGCCGAAGCACTTTCGCTGCTGATGTTGAAGGCCGGCAAGACGGATGAGGCGATCAAGAAGGCGGAAGAACGCGTGCGGAATAATCCGGGCGAGGTTCTTGCCCTGGCGACTCAGGTGGAGATCCTGTTTACCGCCGGGAAGATGGACGAAGCGAAGACCGCGTTTGAACAGCTTCGAAAGATTTCGTCGACGATTGATCTGGACGTTCCTCCAATGGCACGTCTGGCTTCGGCTGCAATGAAATTTGAGTTTGGGGCGGATTGGCGAGTCGCCCGGGAAATCCCGAGCGATCTTGGGGCGCGGCCGAGTCTGGACGCGCTCGGTCCCTTCCGCTGGTCGCCAACACCAGCGATCCCCTGGACCCTGGCTGACGTCGACGATAAGCCTCGCTCGTTAAGCGACTACAAAGGTCGGCCGGTGATCGTGATCTTCTATCTGGGTTACGGCTGCCTGCATTGTGCCGAACAGCTGCAGGCGATGGCAAAGAAGTTCGACGGATTCAAGCAGGCGGGGATTGATGTCCTGGCCGTCAGCACCGACAAGCAGATCAATCTAAAGCGAGCGTATGAAAACTTCGAAGCTGGCTTTCCTTTTCCGCTGGTGGCCGATCCTGAGATGTCCGTCTTTCGCCAGTACCGATGCTATGACGACTTCGAGAAAGCCGCGCTGCACGGAACGTTCCTCGTGGATCCTAATGGACTGGTCCGCTGGCAGGATATCAGCTACGAACCCTTCATGGATCTCGACTTCCTGTTGAAGGAATCCTCGTGGCTGCTGCGATTTGATCCGAGCGTCACAAAAGCCTTTGAAGAACCTGGTGCCGCTGAATAAAGTGCTGATCGCCTCTAGCCACAGTGGGTTGTTGATTTCATCGTAACCCGACGCTTCAGCGAGGGATTTGAGACGAAGAATGCAGGCAATTCCATCCCTCACTGACGTTTCGGGTTGCGAAAACGCGATAAAGCGACAGACAACAAGCCGGTGAAGGCCCCGCTTCAAACTACCGCCGTTCTGCCGCCATTCTGCTGACTCACCGAATAGCATTATCGGGCGGGATTTGGCGCAATCGTAAGGTGTCCGCGGCGATTTGATTTCGCAGAGTGCTGATGTCTGAATGTCGCTGCATGGTCATACAGATCGCCGGATGCAGGTCGTCCATTTTAATGGGTTTCACAAGAAACGCATAAACCAGTTCCATTCTGGCTCGCTTCAGGACATCGTGTCGCCCGCTTCCGCTGATCACAATGGCCGGAACGGTGTGATGACTGCAGACTTCACGAATCGCATCGAGCCCGTCCAGTTCCGGAAGGTCAACTTCGGTGATCAGCAGATCGGGCCGGTGAAGAACGCACTCGTCAACAAGCTGCCGTCCGTTTTCCGCAATGGCGACAACTCGATGGCCTTCATGAATCAGTGAACGCCAGAGAAAATGTCTCATGTCAGGTTCGTTGTCGGCAACGACGATGCGAAGTGGAGTATCCACAAACCCTGTCCTCTCTGCTGCTGGTTCCGCGAGAAGATCGTGCGTCTCACGTAGCAATGAATGTTTCCGGCATCGGTAGATGCAATCCGTGTGCCATGCACACCGCGTCGGCAATGACTTAATAAAGAACGGCGCCGTACGCCTGACAAAACTGGGACTCGCTCCCGTATCTTGCGAAAAATGCTCAGAAAAATCATGCAGGGAGGGTGCCTGTCCCACTTTTGTTAGAGTCTCTCAGAAGCCCGATCAGATGAAATCGTGGCCGGTCACTTCGGCCCAAACCGCACACCTGGGCCACGGCGTCGGCCACAATCGCACAAGGTATGTGAGGCTTAAGTCCTGCTCTGTGACTGCTGGTTTCTTTACCAAGGGGGGCGGACCTGGCCTGATCTATCGCTCGGAAAATCAGTCTTCCTAACAGAACACACCCGTTCCCCACGCGGCCTATGAAATCTACTTAGTGCGTTCTTGAATCCCGCCGCTCTGGTGGTCTCTGCGCGGCTATCGGCCAGTCTCCTTTTCAGACTGCGGCTTTAAGACGGGCTCGGACGATTGAAGGAAGCTTTCCAGCCTTCATAGAATCCGCCATCGATTTTCTTTTCCTCAAGTGTCGACACATCAAAAAAGGGGCAGCCGCATGGCCAGTCTTTCTCGTCGAGGGTTCCTGCAGACTTCTTCCGCCGCCGGAGCATCCCTGCTTCTGATGGGAACTCGGGCCTCGGGCCAGATTGCGGGCGCCAATGATCGAGTCCGAATTGCCGTGGCAGGACTGAACGGACGCGGGCAGAGCCACCTCGCTGGCTGGCTGGATCAGCCAAACGTTGAGATCGCTTATCTGATCGATCCCGACAAGAAGGTTTTGGCCAACGCGATGAACGCGCTCCAGTCAAAGCTGAAGGAGAATTTTAAGGCACAGGGAATTGCCGACGTTCGTCAGGCACTGGAAGACAAAAATCTTGATGCGATCTCCGTTGCCACTCCAAACCACTGGCATTCGCTGATTACCATCTGGGCCGCGCAAGCCGGCAAACATGTGTATGTGGAAAAGCCAATGAGCCACGATGTTGGCGAAGGGCGAATCGCCGTCGCTGCGCAGGAAAAATACGGCGTTGTCATTCAGCATGGAACGCAGAGCCGAAGCGATGCGAAGATCGCGGGGCTGCATGAGGCTATTCAGGCGGGGCAGTTTGGCAAACTGAAAATCTCCTACGGTTACTGCTGCAAACGTCGAGGCAGTATTGGGTTCAAACCGGTTTCTCAGCCTCCGGCAGATCTGGACTGGAACATCTGGCGCGGCCCCGCCGTCATTGATGAGTTTCACGCCAACTACGTTCATTACAACTGGCACTGGTTCTGGAAAACGGGCAATGGCGACCTGAATAACCAAGGGACTCACCAGCTGGATATCGCACGCTGGGCTCTTGACAAGGACCTGACTCATCCCGTCCGCGCAATGGCCATCGGCGGCCGATTTCAGTGGAAGGATCAGGGCGAAACTCCCAACACCATGATGGGAATCGCAGAGTACGCGAATGGTCAGCAGGTCTTCTTTAATGTCCGCAACGTGGACTATCCCAAGTACGAAAACCAGGTCGAGAACGAATACTACTTCGAAGATGGCGGCAAAATCATCCGCGGTCAGTACTACGCCGCAGGCAGCAAAGAAGGCGAACCCCTGAACATCAAACCAGGCAAGGTGACACCTGGCGGAAACTGGACGGCATTCATCGCAGCCTGCCGCGAAGGCAAGCCGGAGATGGCGAATGGAAACGTCTACGACGCTCATTATGGATGTGTACTCGGCCATCTGATGAACAACTCCTACCGCCTGGGCGAGAAAGTGCCGTTCAATGCGAAAGCAGGCCGGTTCGGCGACAACGAAGACGCAGCCGAGCATTTTCTTAAGCTGCATGAAACGATGCGGGATGGCGTTGGCGTTCCCGAAGACGGAGCCGAATACACCGTGGGGCCGTGGATCACTTTCGATGCGAAAACAGAAACTCACGTGGGTGATTTTGCTGCGGAAGCTAATGTGTTGCTGAAAGATCCGAATCGACCGGGGTTCGAAATTCCAACGCTGGATAAAGTCTGATCCAGCGAATGATTCACGAACGCGATCTCTCACTCACCTGGAAGACATTGCCAGGCCCGGACAACTCAGTGCCACCCGACAACACAAAGACACCACAGCCTGTCAACAACCTAAGTTTTCGCCGTCACCTGATTCTGCAAGGCAATATTTGATGACTCGCGTATTTATCGTGGCCGCAAGGCGAACTCCGTTTGGACGCTTTCGCGGCAGTCTGGCCAATGTCAGTGCCGTGGAAATGGCATCGGAAGCCGCTCGTGCTGTGATGGTCGGAATTGAGCCTTCGCTGGTCGATCAGGTGATTGTCGGGAACGTTCTTTCCGCGGGCAACGGAATGAACATCGCGCGGCAGGTTGCGTTGAACGTTGAACTGCCGGTCACAACGCCGGCGTTCACCGTCAACATGATGTGTGGATCCGGAATGCAGTCGGCTCTGCTTGCGGTGCAGTCCATCCGCAGCGGTGAAAGTCACGTGGCTCTGGTCGGCGGTGTGGAATCCATGTCGCAGGCGCCGATGCTGATTGAACGGCCGGCAAAAGGAGCAGAAGCGTCCGCAGAAAACTGTGTGGATTCGATTTTGTGCGACGGGCTCGTTGACAGTTTCAGTCAGATGCATATGGCGGAGACGGTCGATGCGCTGGCGCAAGAAATGAAGATCAGTCGGCGGGAACAGGACGCGTGGGCCGAACGCAGTCAGCGTCTGTACGCGGCGGCTCTGGCGGCGGATGTCTATCGAGATGAAATCGTGGCGGTGGGCGAATGCCGCTCTGACGAACATCCACGGCCTCAGGTCGATCGAACATCTTTAGCCGCTCTGAAACCCGCGTTCGATGAGCACGGCACTGTGACCGCCGGAAATGCCTCGGGACTGAATGATGGCGCGGCTATGCTTCTGATCGCGTCGGAAGCCGCGGTTCAGGCCTATGGCTGGCCAATCATGGCCGAATGGATTGCCGGCACCACCGTTGGCTGTGAGCCTCTGCAAATGGGTCTGGGACCTGTGCATGCGATTCGTAAGCTGCTGACGCTGACCGGCCAGACGCTGGACGGAATCGATCGGCTGGAGATCAATGAGGCCTTCGCGGCGCAGACCCTGGCATGCCTGCGGATTCTGGAGATTCGCGTCAATCTGTCTCAACCAGACGTCGGAGCCGGAGTGATCAATGGCATCCCGATTCAGGTCAACGCCCACGGGGGCGCGATCGCCATCGGGCATCCGCTGGGCGCCAGCGGAGCTCGCCTGCTGACTCATTTGGCATGGCAAATCGCGAGCGGCAATTCGCGAACTGCGATTGCTTCGCTGTGCATCGGCGGAGGGATGGGGATCGCCACTTTGCTGTCAGCTCCGCCCGAGCACGATGCCATAACGATCGAGGGAATGCTGTAAGAGCGCGCGGCAGACTGAAAAGTACCTGTTGAGCAGGAACGAGCATCTCCGTGCCCCGAAAACGGGACGAGGATTGACAACGGTCGGGTGAGCCGGTCAGATGACAGGTATTCCGCAGGGAATTGACGACGACCTTCTGACCGACAGGTGCTCCGATGACTACCGCAGGCCGTTTGACGCTGATGGGGCTGTGCATTCTTGCGACCGCCAACAGCACTGTTGAAGCTGCTGATGAAGAACAGATGTTTCGCGAAACCGTGGAGCCTGTTTTGCGTCAGCATTGTTACAGCTGTCATTCACACGCTGCCAAAGAAGCGAGCGGCGGTCTGACACTCGACTGGAAAAGTGGCTGGCAGACGGGTGGTGATCGCGGACCGGCGATTGTTCCCGGCGATCCTGACAACAGCCTGCTGCTGAAGGCCGTTCGTCATACCGATCCGGATCTCAAAATGCCGGAACGGCGGCTGCCGGATGAACAGATTGCAATCCTGGAAGACTGGATCAAACGAGGCGCGTTTGACCCACGTGTCGTGCAGCCTGAAGAACAAAATTCGGCCGTCGATTCAAACTGGTGGTCTCTGAAACCTCTGGTGCGACCGGAGTTTCCTGCGGACTCATCAACCGAGCATCCTGTTGACCGTTTTGTCCACGCAAAACTGCACGACAACGGACTCACGCCCTCGCCCGAAGCGGATCACAGGACTCTGATTCGTCGTCTTACGTTTGATCTGCATGGCCTGCCGCCGTCGGTCGACGATGTTCGGGCGTTCGTCGATGACTCGTCACCCGACGCTTATGAACGGCTTGTGGATCGACTTTTGGAATCGCCACGCTATGGAGAACGCTGGGCTCGGCACTGGATGGATACGATCCACTTTGCTGACACCCACGGATTTGAACACGATGCCCTGCGACCGAATGCGTGGCGCTTTCGGGATTACGTCATCGAAAGTTTAAATCAGGACAAACCGTGGGATCGCTTTATCCGTGAGCAACTGGCCGTAGACGTTCTGTATCCGGAAGAGACGCAGCTGACTCCGGCGCTGGGATTCATTGGTGCGGGAACTTACGACCACAGTGCAGCGGCAACAGCGATCAATGCCTTTGAGAATCTCGATCGTGACGACATGGTCACGCAGACAATGTCAGCCTTTGTCAGCACGACTGCGAATTGTGCACGCTGTCATCAGCACAAATTTGATCCCATTTCGCAGGAAGATTATTATTCGCTGCAGGCCGTGTTCGCTGGACTCGGAAAAGGCGATATCACTTTTGATGCAGACGCCGTCACCAATGCAACTCGACGCAAGTGGCAGCAGCTCAAAGACGCTGCCGATCAGAAGAATTCCACCGTCCTGCTGCTGCCTGAAAATGAAATGCGAGTTGCGAAGTGGGAATCCCAACTGGGCCCCGCGGCCAACTGGCAACCATTGGACATTGACGCCTTTGTCTCCGTTGATGCGGCAAAACTTGTTCGCAATGAAGACGGATCGATCTCGTCCACCGGCCCGCTTCCAGATAAGGAAACCACGTCCATCACGGCGTCGACGTCGCTGAACACAATCACCGCGTTTCGGCTGGATGTGATTTCCGACCTCGCCTTACCGATGGGTGGCCCCGGTAGAAATGAAAATGGAAATTTCCACCTGACCGAGTTTGAAGTGCAGGAGTATGGTGCGGAAGCCACTGAACCGCGGCGGTTATCGTTTCGAAGTGCGTCGGCGGATTTTGATCAGTCGAACTGGACCAGCAGCCATGCGATCGACGGAAATCTGGGCACGGCCTGGGGCATCCATCCGAATGTCGGTCAGTCTCATTTTGCAGTGTTTGAACTCAGTGAGCCGCTGCAGGTCAAACCGGGGACTCACTTCAGCATTCTCCTGCGTCAGATTCACGGCGGCGGCCACATTATCGGTCGATTTTCGCTGTCTGTGACCGATTCGGCGGCGGAACTCACCGCTGCGGTGCCGCTGAAGATTGATCAGGTTCTGAAGCTAAATCCGTCTGAACGCAGCCCTGAGCACCGTATCACGCTGGCCGCGCATGTGCTTCGACAATTGGCCAATGCGGAGCTTCTGGCGCTGCCGGCTCAGGCGACCGTCTATGCTGCCGGTGTTCGTGCGAAAAGTGAACGCGGAATGATTACCTTTTCGGAACCACGAACGATCCGAATTCTGCGCCGCGGTGATCTCGATAAGCCGGGCGACGCTGTCGGGCCGGGTGCGTTGTCCGCGGTGCAGGCGCTGCCGGCGCGGTTTGAAATTGCAAATCTCACAAATGAGGGCCAGCGGCGCGCTGCTCTGGCCGAATGGATCGCTCACCGTGATAACCCGTTGACGTGGCGAAGTGTTGTGAACCGTGTCTGGCAATATCATTTTGGCCGCGGTTTGTGTGACACGCCCAGCGACTTTGGCCGAATGGGCGGGACGCCATCGCATCCCGAACTGATTGACTGGATGGCTGTCTGGTTTCGAGATGATGCAAAAGGCTCGCTCAAGCAATTGCATCGGCTGATTGTGACCTCCGCGACTTATCGGCAATCTTCCGCGCAGCGTTCCGACGCCGCGGCGATTGATACTGACAACCGGTTTTTGTGGAAGATGAAACGTCACCGTTTGGATGCCGATTGCGTTCGGGACAGTGTGATGTCCGTCAGCGGACAACTGGATTTGTCCATGGGTGGCCCCGGAGTCGCTCATTTTCTGTCCAGCCCCGGGCCTCAACTGACGCCTGTACTGGATTATGAATCGTTCGACTGGAACACGCCGGGCGCGAATCGCAGAAGCATTTACAGAATCGTCTGGCGCGGCATTCAGGATCCGTTTATGGAAGCGCTGGATTTTCCTGATATGGGTTCACTCTCGCCGACTCGCGGATTTTCAGCGTCTCCACTGCAGTCGCTGGTTCTTTGGAATAACAAATTCATGCTGCATCATGCGGAAAAATTCGCTCAGCGGCTTGAGTCGCTCAGTTCGTCCCCAACGGAGCAGCTTGTGGCGTCTGTTCGCCTGTGCTGGCTGCGAGATCCGTCGCCGGAAGAACTGGCCGATCTGGAATCTCTGGCCGCCAGCGAGGGACTTCCAGCCGTCTGCCGAATGCTGTTGAACTCCAGCGAATTTTTGTTCGTAGAATAAGGCAAGATCACGAACATGCAGCAGCCGAATTCGTTCCCATGATCTCGCCGTTCCTGATGACACGCCCATGACGGATGCGGCCTGGATGGTCGTGACAAGTTCTGAACTTGTGCGTATGATTTCAAGGATGTCGTTTCCGGAGCACCATTGATGTCGCGGAATAGCCTTGCCCGCACTGCTGCAGCCTCATCTATGTTCTCCACACGAATCGGAAAATAAGTGTCGCCTTTCGCTCTGCGAAAGTTGCGAATACGCTGCTTTCGTGGAGCGAAAGGCGACTCTAAAAAGCCGGCCGCTGATGCCTCAGGCGGTCGCCAACGCCAACGCCACCGCAGAGAATCGGCCGTCATCGGTCGCGATCAGACGCTTCTGTGATTGGACCAGCGCCTGATCACTGTTAAAAAGCGAACAAGCAACTGGCCGACTTTGGCATCACGGGAATTCAGGAATTCACACAATGCTTGCTGTTCGTCAATATCTCACGCGACTGATCGGTCTTCGAGGGCTCGTTCCAACACTGGCGGCTTTTCTGTTGTCGTTGGCTGCAGGTCGCCCCAGCGTGGCCTCCGACTGGCCTCAAGTGTTGGGGCCGAATCGAGACGGAGTTGCGGCGGGTGAAACTCTGCATCCAAAATGGGGCGACTCTGGTCCGAAGGTGATCTGGGAGTTGCCGGTCGGGAACGGCTTTGCGGGAGTTGCCGTTGCAGGCGA